>JFJP01037597.1_pt1 | contig 45438 bp, 38 predicted proteins | sample 431651 | NCBI WGS metagenome assembly JFJP01 (sample SAMN02602958, study PRJNA72255) | Microbial mat metagenome, whole genome shotgun sequencing project. | biome: fresh water; feature: sink hole; material: water; isolation source: purple microbial (photo- and chemosynthetic) mats found in...
TTGTTTCCACAAAAAGAGAGCCCGAAATATTAAAGAAATCGAATGCCATTCCATACACCACACAGGATAATATTATCATCCACAAGTTGCTAGCAGGATCACCATAAGCAAACAATCCAAACCGAAGCACCCAAGCCAGCATACTTATTAACATTACTTTTTTAATTCCAAATTTCTTCAAAAAGAAAGGAATTGCTAAAATAAATAGTGTTTCCGATACTTGCGAAATTGACATAATGATAGTTGAATACTTAATTACTAGTGTAGGAATTAAATTATCATAATTTAAAATATATGTTATTTTATCCCAAAATGATGGTGTACTATTTATACCAAGCATGAAAAATTTATCATACTTTAAAATCATATTTTCATATATTGGAATTTTTTCAAAATTACTAATAAATAAATCCCCATACATATTTGTGAGTTGCAAGGCTGCACCCAACAACATGGAAAACACAAAAAACAACGCCATTTTATAGGTTGCAAAAAGTTTAAAGGCATTGAGACCAAACATTTCAATCCAAGTAGAATTATTTGAATTTTCTTTTTGTGGTGGGCATTTTGGCAAGGTGAATGAATAAATTCCTAAAACAAACGAGCCAATGGCCGAAATATAGAATTGAAATTCTGTGGCTTTATTCCCTGTTAAATTTGTAACCCACATGGCAATAATAAAACCAACTGTACCCCAAACTCGAATAGGTGGAAATGATTTTACAACCTCCAAATTGCTACTTTTCAGTGCATTATAAGCAATCGAATTAGAAAGGGCGATGGTGGGCATATAAAATGACATGGCTACCAACATTACCCAGAAAAAAATTGAAGAGTCATTAACAAAAGGAAGGAAGAATATAGTCAGTCCGCTTAAAATGTGAAGGATACCATACAGTTTTTCGGCGTTAATCCATCTATCAGCTACAATTCCAATTATTGCAGGCATAAATAAAGAAGAAATTCCCAACGTTGAAAAAACTTCTCCAAATTCAGTACTTCCCCATTGTTTGGTTCCAAACCAATAATTAGCAATTGTAATTAACCATGCGCCCCACACAAAGAATTGCAGAAAACTCATAGCTGTTAAACGGTATTTTAATCCCATAATATTTAAATTTATAGCCTTTTGGGGTTATGGAGCTTTTTTCTAGAACTTACCTCAAAGAGCTTATTTTTTTTTCTTTTTAATGGCATCTCTAATGTGTACAGCCAATTCGTATTTTTCGTCCACTACGGCCAATTCGAGCATATTTTCTAAAGCATCCAACGAAAAAGCATCTAAGTCATCCACTGTAATATCTTTATTTACAGTAGTTTCTGTTAAGTTTTCATTATTAACATCGGCTACAGGTTCAACTTCGGTACCAACAATATTCAATATCTCCGATTTAATATAAATAGGACAATCAGACCTCACCGCCAAAGCTACAGCATCGGAAGTACGTGCATCGACTATAACTACTTTATTTTGCTTTAAAATATGAAGCTCTGAATAAAAAACATCATTCACCATATCGTAAATGACCACCTTTTGCAATTCGGCATCAAATACATTCAAAATACTTTTGATTAAATCGTGTGTCAGTGGGCGAGGTGATTTTTTGTTATTCATTTTCAGTGCAATAGACTGTGCTTCAGGCTCTCCAATCATCACCGAAAATCGTCTATTACCATACTCCTCACTCAGCACGAGACCATAAGTCCCTACAACCGTTTGATTATAGACTAAGCCTGTTATCGTTAATTTTATTTCAGAATTCATAATCTTTTATCTCCAATTTATCAATTCATTTTCACAATTAATACTGTCTTTTTCTTGTTTTTGAAATGGTTGGCAAATATACTGATATTTTTAAAAGTATCGTTTAATTCATCCTTTAAAATTAAAAATAATGCAGACTGTGGTAATAAAATCATAATTTCCAATATTTTTTATCATGGTTCAATACTGTTATTTAATATCTTATATGTACTTTTGTCATTCAAAACTTCTTTACAAAAAAATAAATTTGGTGGATTTGAATAAAATTAAGAATAATATTTTATAGTAATGTCATAATTATTTTTTTTGAAATCGTTTATGAAGTCATTTCATTTTTTTTTAGTAGAAATAAAAAACAACCCGTCAAATTTTAATTATTGAAAAATGTATATTAAATCAAACATAAATATCAGAAACAAACGTGCCACTTTCGACTACGAAATTATTGACAGGTTTACAGCTGGTATTCAATTATTTGGCACAGAAATAAAATCAATTCGCGACGGAAAAGCCAGTCTTTCGGATACTTTTTGCACGTTTATAAAAAACGAATTGTTTGTAAGAAACATGCACATTTCTACTTACTTTTTTGGAACATATAATAATCACGATGTGCGCCGTGATAGAAAATTACTGCTCAATAAGCGGGAATTGACCAAATTATCACGCGGGACAAAGGAAACAGGATTAACAATTGTACCCACCAAGCTTTTTATCAACGAAAAAGGTTTTGCCAAGTTGGAAGTGGGATTGGCAAAAGGAAAAAAGAACTACGACAAACGTAACTCGCTGAAAGAGAAAGAAGATAAACGGTCGATGGATAGGGCTATGAAAGAATAAAACAGTTTGGATAAGAACCCTTAGCCACTAACCTGGACAAGCATGACAAGAGAATAGGACGCTGATTTTCGCTGTCCACGATAGCTATCGGGAGAGCGGATTATCCCGATCACTATCGGGACGGATAATAAAATACTTCGTCCCGATGGCTATCTCGGATTGATTTTTAATAACTTATATGAAAACATTTGAACGCAAATCACACAAATATACGCAAATCGAAGATGCCGATTTATCGGTATAAAAAAAGATAATTCTTGGATTTTAAAAACGCATTAAATAGCTGATATTATGAAACATATTAGAGTATTGTGCCAATCCCGATATCTATCGTGGAACACCAATTTGAGAGATTAGGTAGTAAAGGGGAATTAAAAAAGTCCTGTATAACTTCAACATCAAAATTTGATATATATGGTAATCATTACTAACTTAGTTACCCTTTAGGAGCTAGGAGTTCTTATTAGTGCTTGTTTTATCCTTTTTCTTTATTTGTTTGGTGTATAAAAAACGTTTAATTTTTTGAGATGCTGTTTTTTCAAATGGCTCATCAATAATATCTACCCGCTTTATTTGCGACACACGATTTAATTTAGCATTCACCTCTTTTACAAGATGTTGCGCCCAATGAATGTGTTTTTCACGCTTATCTTCAATGACAGATTTTAAATGTTCAAAACTTTTTTCCAAGCTTTCCAAATCTAGCAATACTTTTGCCACCAAAAACCCATCTTCTTCTATTACAAGCGATTCCACAACAAATTTATTGTTATTAATTACCGATTCAATATCTTCTGGATATATATTTTCGCCACTTGCTCCCACTATCGTATTTTTCATGCGACCTTTGATATACAATCGTTTGTTTGCATCAAAAATCCCATAATCACCCGTTTTAAACCAACCATCAACCGTTAAAACTTCATTGGTAGCTTCGGGGTTTTTATAATAACCTTTCATTACGTTTGGTCCTTTTGCCCAAATCTCCCCTACTCCGTTTTTATCTGGATTATTTATCTTTAAATCAACACCTTGTACTGCAAATCCAGTAGATTGCAACTTGGTTTGGTGCGTTCCAGCTCCTGCCAACAAGGGTGCAGTTTCGGTCAATCCATATCCAATAGCATAAGGAAAATGTGCTTCTTTAAGAAATCGTTCCACATTCGCATCAAGCTTTGCACCACCAATACCAAAAAAAGCCAATCTGCCGCCAAATGTTTCATACAGTTTTTTTCCGGCAATATGATGAATGATTTTCCGAAATAAGGGTGTTTTATAAATCAATGATTTAAAATGACTGGTGGAAAACTTACTTTGAATCTGATTTTTATACAGTTTTTCCATAATAAGCGGCACAGAAAGCATCATGGTAGGACGAATTTTGGTCAATGCTGGCAGTAATGCCGCGGGTGTAGGCGGTTTTTCTAAATAATAAATAGAGCTACCATACATAATTGGATATAGCATCCCGATGGTATTTTCGTAAGTATGCGACAAAGGAAGCAAGGAAAGAAAAACATCGGAACTATTAATGGGATGAAAAGTGTAGGATTGCATAGCTGTGAATGTCAAACTTTTATGCGATAAAACCACACCTTTTGAACGACCTGTAGTGCCAGAAGTGTAAATAATGGCTGCCGTATCATCTTCTTTCACATTTATTTTTGGCAGTTTTTCAGCAGCTTGTAACTCTTTTTTATTGCTGATAATACTCAAATTGTCAATAAGTATTTTAGCTTGCAAATAAGGCAATTCCAATCCATCGGCCCTCGACAACAATCTCTCGCTCACAAAAAGCACTTTTGCTTCGGAATGCACCATTACATTTTCTATCTCATCGCGGGTAAAATCGGGCAAAATGGGCACAATAATCATCCCTTTAGACACCACCGAAAAATAAGCAACTACCCAATTGGGCATATTATGACTTAAAAGTGCCACTTTATCTTCCTTTTTTAAACCCATTGAAAATAATAGTGCTGAAACCGATTCAATTTTATTACCCAATTCGGCATAAGTTAAAGGATTACCTCCAACAAAAGATACCGCTGGTTTATTAGCAAAATTAAGGATAGAATAATGAATCAATGAATGCAGCGTAAGTGGCTTTGGCTCAATTTTTTTATGCATAATTTAACTCTTAATTTAAAAATAAAACAAAAACGGTTGTAAATATAAGACATACATTTGAATTAGTATGCACAAAAATATATTAATAACAGTATAGAAGGATTATTGATACTGAATTCGTTTTATAATCAGCGAAATAGCAAAAATGAATGGGATTTTTAAAACGAAAATTTAATGCCAATAATTTCACGTTTGGGCTATTGAAGCAGGGGTTATCGCCATCAACCAAATAAAATCCGTAAATTTGCATCAAAATAGATTTCACATGAAAATACTACTAGTTACCCCACCACTTACACAACTAAATACTGCCTACCCTGCAGCGGCTCATTTGCTGGGATTTTTACGATTGCAAGGATTGCCGGCCGAACAGATGGATTTGAGCATCGAATTGATAGCGGAATTATTTACCCAACCGCAGCTTGAAGTGATATTTAAAACGGCTGCTGCACTTCCAAAACTATCTAAAGCTAATAAAATTCTGTTGGGACAATCTGATTTTCATTTGCGCACCATCGAACCAATTATGCGCTACTTGAGTGGCAACGACAGTAGTTTAGCCATACGCTTTAGCGATAGGGAGTTTTGGCCAAAAAGCAAGCGATTGCCCAGCGAGGACGATTTGGAATGGGGATTTGGCTCCATTGGCAATTACGACCGAGCTACCCATTTGTGCACGCTGTTTTTAAAAGACTTGTGCGAATTTATTCAACAAACCATCGACCCACACTTCGAATTGATACGATATGCTGAATCACTTTGTTTGCGGTTGCCAGAATTTGGACCTTTGCAGCAGGAACTTGAAAAGCCTTATTCGCTGATTGACAAACTGATGTTGGATATTTTTGAGAAGAAAATAAATGCTAGCAAGCCAGATATGGTCGGCTTTAGCATTCCATTTCCTGGAAATCTTTACAGTGCGTTACGTTGTGGACAATGGTTGCGCAAAACACATCCCAAAATAAAAATTTGCATGGGCGGAGGTTATGTCAACACAGAACTTAGGAGCTTAACCGACCATAAAATTTTTGATTACACCGATTATATTACTTATGATGATGGCGAAATGCCGCTGCTCAGGTTGCTTACTGGTGGCGAATTAATTAGAACACTTTATAGAAACAATGAAAATGAAATAGTGCGTGTAAATTTCGACAGCAATGAAAATATTCCATTTGGTGAAATTGGCACACCCAATTATGATGGTTTGATACAGCAAAAATACTACAACCTTATTGAGATGACAAACCCCATGCACGCCTTGTGGAGCAATGGGCGATGGAATAAAATGATGTTGGCACACGGTTGCTATTGGGGAAAATGTGCTTTTTGCGATGGCAGTTTGGATTATATAAAACGCTACAAGCCAGCATCTATCGAAATAATTGTGGACCGTATGGAAGAACTGATGGCACAAACTGGGCAGTCGGGATTTCATTTTGTTGACGAAGCTGCTTCGCCGGCGGTCCTTCGCAAATTGGCAGAAGAAATATTAAAGCGAAAACTCACTGTAAGTTATTGGACCAATGCGCGGTTCGAAAAATCATACACGCCAGAGCTTTGTTACTTGATGGCTCAATCTGGGTGTATTGCCATTTCGGGTGGATTGGAAGTGGCTTCTCCCCGACTTCTGAAACTTATAAACAAGGGAATTACGATAGAAACAGCCCGCGAAAGCATGAAGAATTTTTCGGCAGCGGGCATCATGACTCACACATATTTGATGTATGGATTCCCAACCGAAACAGCTCAAGAAACCATTGACTCGCTAGAAGTGGTGCGTGGATTGTTTGCTGACGGATATGTGCAATCGGCTTTTTGGCATCGTTACGCCATGACCATTCATAGTCCGTCGGGCATGTATCCCGAAAGTGTGGGCGCTAAACTAGTTCCAATGAAAGCTGGCAGTTTTGCCAACAACGAAATTCCATTTACAACGGGCATTGAAATAGACTTGGACTACTACGGAAAAGGCTTAAATTTAGCTACTTATAATTTTATGCAAGGAACAGGATTTGATGTAAAAGTGAAGGATTGGTTTAGATGATAAAAAAGAAGAAGAACCCCTAGCCCCTAAAGGTAAACTAAAATAATACAGTGAAACTTTAACTTTGCCATTTAATAATTATGTTGATAAGTCAATAAATATAGAAATCAATATGGAAATCAATAGTAACTCCGATTCCCCGCCATTTATCCCGTTCTTCAAGGGGGTTAGTGAATCTTCGTCTGGAGATGGGGTGTCTTCTCACCATTCCCACCACCATCATCACCATGCTGACGTAAAAAACATAAAAGTTGCTTTTTTTCTGAATTTGGGCTTTACGATTATTGAAATTGTGGGTGGTTTTTATACCAATAGCGTTGCCATACTCTCAGATGCGGTACATGATTTGGGCGATTCTTTTTCGCTAGGTTTATCGTGGTATTTTCAGAAAAAGGCGAAACAAAAAAGCGACAATTCCTATTCTTATGGTTACAAACGTTTTTCGTTGCTTGGTGCCATAATCAATTCAATGGTGCTGGTAGTGGGAAGTGCATTTATTTTGCATGCTGCCATTCCGCGAATTTTCAACCCACAAGAAACGAATGCTCAAGGCATGTTTTTGTTAGCTATTATTGGTATATTAGTAAATGGTGCGGCAGTGGTGCGACTTAGAAAAGGGCATTCGCTCAACGAAAAAGTAGTATCTCTTCATTTGTTGGAAGATGTACTTGGCTGGGTTGCCATTTTGGTAGGTTCTATTGTTATGTTTTTCTTTGATGTTCCTGTAATTGACCCCATTATGTCGGTAGGAATTGCATGTTTTGTATTGTTTAACGTTTATAAAAATCTAAGTCAGAGTTTGCGCATCATTCTTCAAGGGATACCCGAAGAAATAAAAGTAGGCGAAATTTCAAAACATTTACTACAATTACCAGCTATAAAAAACGTGCACGATTTGCATATTTGGTCGGTGGACGGCACTTATAATGTATTAACTGTGCATTTGGTTCTAAAAAACAATTTGAATTTACAAAATCTAGCAGAATTGAAGCAGGAAATCAAACTTTCTTTACTCGAAAAAGGCATTAATCATGTAACTATTGAATTTGAAACTGCTGAAGAAAAATGTGATTATGAAGAATGCTGCTGATTAATTTTCATTACTTTCTGTGAATTTTTGTTGAGTAGTTACTCCGTTTTTTCTACATACCGATTTATAATACGCTGATATCTTATGTATTTTTGCAGCAAAATAAAAAAAGGAAAATATCTGTTTTGTATCCAATAGAATAATCTTTTTGAAGTAGTCAAACCGTTATGTAATTCTAATTACTCTACCTTATTTAGGTTAATTTCTACTTTTTTTGCCTCATCCCAAATTACATCCATATCTTCCAAACTCATTTCTTTTAAATCTACACCTAATGATATAGTTTTGGATTCTAAGTAATTAAACCTACTAATAAATTTTCTATTGGTACGTTCTAAAGCATTTTCGGGATTAATATCATACAATCGGGCTGCATTTATAAGGCTAAAAATTAAATCTCCAAATTCGGCTTCCATTTTATCCTTATCCATGGCGTTAATTTCCACCTTAAATTCATTAATTTCCTCTTGCACTTTATCCCATACTTGCTCGCGAAATTCCCAATCGAAGCCCACACTTCGAACTTTATCCTGTATTCGATGAGCTTTAATCATGGCTGGCAGTGACATTGGCACACCCGATAAAACAGATTTATTTCCACCCTTTTCTTTCAATTTAAGCGTTTCCCAATTTTGTAGCACTGCTTCTGTGGTGGGTGCTTCCACGTCGGCAAAAATATGTGGATGACGGTAAATCAGTTTTTCGCACAATCCCTTGCACACATCATAAATGTCAAAGTCTTCCGTTTCTTTTCCCATTTCGGCATAAAAAACAATGTGCAATAGTATATCTCCCAGCTCCTTACGTATCTCATTTTTATCATTTTTTATTATTGCATCCGCTAGTTCGTATGTTTCCTCGATGGTAAGGGTACGCAGACTATCAAAGGTTTGTTCCTTATCCCAAGGACATTTAGCGCGAAGTTCGGTCATTATTTCAAGCAGACGATGAAATTGTTCTAGTTTTTCTGAAATTGTATGCATTATAAAAAAAATAAGTAAGTAAATAAAGTAATGTTGATAATAACGTGTATTTTAGCAGATAGACACACATCAAAATGGCACTTTAGCCAATGAGCAATGGATTCACTTTTGTGTCATAATCGATATTGAGTGCCTCATTTGGAACATAAAAACATTGGCAATAACAAAAATTGCATCTTATCAGTTTGTTATTTCTATTATTTTGTTGACGTTATGATTTTAAATTTTGGCCTTGCAATTACCGCCAACAAAGATACTCATTTTAAATTTCAATTTGGTGATATGCCCAATTGTGTTGAATTTACTGGAACTTAACGTTCTTGAAAACAAATTATCAGAAAAAAGAGTTTAACTGTTCAAGATTAGTTCAACATTAGGTTGAGCAGGTTTATTTTGATTAAATATTCATTGAAAAAATGCATCAAGCATTATAAAAAATTGAAAATAGGAAAACAAAATGAGTACAAAAAGAGTAATGTCTATTCGTATTTTAAGAAATAAATTGCAGCAATAAAGAAGAAAGTCTGTACTTTGATGTATATAGCTGTATTTAATACAATTAGCTCTGTTTATTATTTAAATATAAAATGATATTTTAAAATATAAGCGAAGATAAAATCTAAAAATACAATATTTATTGTGGGATTACTTATATTTAACAAAAAGAAAATTGTAAATAAAAATAGTTACAATACATTTGCAGTTGGAGTAACTTTCGAGTCAAAAAGGCAATTTAAATTTATAAATATTTTCATTCATGAAGAACTTAATCGACATAACTAATCTGGAATTTCGATATAGAAATCAAACAAAATTATTATCTAATTTGAATTTGGAGGTTAAATCTGGTGGCATTTATGGGTTACTGGGTAAAAACGGTGAAGGTAAAAGCACCTTATTAAAGTTAATATCTGGTCTTCTATTTCCTTTGAAAGGTAGCATTTCTGTGTTGGAAGCCGAACCTCAAAAGCGGTTGCCTAAAATGCTGCAAGGGATATTCTTTTTGCCCGAAGATATGGCTGTTTCTACCCTGAGCTTAAAAAGATATGTGAAAACGTATGCTCCCTTCTACCCCAAATTCCGATTAAGTCTATTTTACAATTATGTTAACGAATTTGGATTAGACCCCTTAACTAAAGATCTCAGTACAATGTCCTACGGACAGAAAAAGAAATTTATGATAGCTTTTGGATTATCCACCAATGCCAAAATTATACTCATGGACGAGCCTACCAACGGCTTAGACATTCCATCCAAAGGCGTGTTTAGAAGAATAGTAGCCTCGGCAATTGATGAAGATTGTTCAATTGTAATTTCGACACACCAAGTACTTGATTTAGATAATCTTATTGATAACATTATCATTATGGAGGAGCATGAAATCGTATTTAACCAGTCTATAGAAAATATACTTAGAAAAATGTATTTCGATACTGATAATAAAATAAAGACAGAAAACAAGCTTATATACAAAGAGGACACAATAAAAGGGACTTTACAAGTTTGTGAAAATATAGCAGGGGAAGAAAGCAATTTGAATATTGAATTATTATTTAATGCAGTTGTTGCTCGAAAGGAAATTGTTAAAGAATTATTTGAAAAAGAAAAAACTAGACTTTAAGTGTGTGCTTAAAATTACTCAGTATTTTTTTACTTCCTAAAAAAAAAGATTCAAAATAGTTGCTTTATTAAAATCGGGTTTCAACTACCCATATTTTCACATTTTTTTAAGTGTGAGTATTTAGCTAAAAGGCTGAGAGCCACAAAAACAACAAAGTTTATTTTTCATTAATTCACACCCACCGAAAAAGATTTTTTTTAATAAATACAAAAAAAAGGGAGTAATATATTAACAATAAAAAAAATAAAAAGTACATATTAAACAACATCTATCATGAGTATCAAAAATATTGCCCTTCTTCTTAAACGGTATTTTGTAGAAAATAGCTACAGAGAAATTTTATTTTGGAGTATTATTACCTTAATATTTACCGTATTCGACCATCGTGATTTTGTACGATTAATTTTGTATATTAGTGGTTTAATATTTTCGATAAACCTTTACAAAGAACTTTGGAATGCACCTAGTGGCAACAATTTCTTTTTGATACCAGCTACTCAAGCTGAAAAAATTACAGTTGCTATTCTGTTAAATACCGTTTATTATTTCATAATGACATTGATGGCCTATACTCTTGGTCATCTGCTCATTATGTTTGTATATCATTTAATCCTTAAAATATCCATTCCCATAAACTGGGATATATTTATTGCCACAAAAACAATATTTTTAAACGGAAGAACATATTATTCAACCGAAAATGAGTTTTGGACAATACTTGCTAATTTTGCCTTTATTCAAGCTATATCAATGGTAGGATCACTCTATTTTAGAAATAATTCCACCATAAAATCTATTGCAAGCTTAATGGGTATTGCCCTATTTTTGGGTATTATTCAATTAGGCTTAATGAAATTATTTTTAGGAGATGTAAACTTCACGGATGCCATACTATATCTGAATATTATTTTTAACAATCAGAACATGCCAATTTTTGTGAAGTATTTAGTTAGCATTTTTGGTTATTTACTTATCCCATATTTATGGTTGTTAAGCTATTATAGGCTAACAGAAAAGCAAGTATGAGTTTATAATTAAATGGTTTGCAACAATATACAACAATAAAAACAACAAATTATGAAAACAACAAATAGGATTACTAAAGCCGCGGTAGTAGTAATAGTTGTGGGTTTTGGATTTTTTCATAACATCAATAATAGATTGTATTTTTATGAACCAATAGAGTTGACTTCATCACGAATTGAGTCCAAAACCATTGAAAAAGATACACTTAAGACATGCGATACTGGAATTTATAATTATACCAAATCATTTATCAAAACTAGTATTATACACTTTATCTCCAATTTATGAAAACAAGCAATAAACTACTACTCGGATTATTTGGTTTAGTTTTTTTGGGCATGATAGTATTTAATTTTTTTCTAACCAAAGAAATAAAAAATGCTCCAATACCGAATAATCAAATGAATATGAATCCTGTTCTCGATTCGCTTTTGATTGATATTGATACAACTAAAATAAATTATAACTAATCTAAAATAAATTATATCAGAACTTTAGCAATATATATATTTTTTGAATCAATTTTCAAATACTTGACTTTGCTCAAACATGTCGATTTTAACTTTCGATTTTAGAAAGATACAACTCTGAGGGGACAAATATTTTAGTTTTAAAAACGAAATACCAATAAGTAACGATTCTTAATTTTTGAGGATGTTTTGGCTTAGATCTATCTTCTTTCAAGATAAAAGACATAATTACTTTTAAAATTAAAAATCAGATTCATAACTAGTTTAGTAAGAGAATAGACTCATATAAAATTAGCTGAAAATGAATAAAATAATCGCTCTATAAAAATTCGAAAATAATGAATAAAAAACCAACTCTTGTTTTTTGTCTAATCATGGATTTGATTGGAGTTGCGAGCTATTTTATGCCTGGTATTGGAGAAGGGTTCGATCTATTTTGGGCTCCAATTTCCGCGTATTTATTTTACAGGAGTTTTGGAGGTAAAATAGGGCAAATGGGGGCATTTATCAATTTCGTAGAAGAGATATTGCCATTTACCGATATAATTCCAACATTTACTTTGGTATATTTATACAAAAGATTTAAGAAGTAATTTAACAAAAATAAAAACTATATTATTATTTTTTCTCACAATGAAAAAGCTATCAATCCACGCTCTGTTGCATGTTCCATTCGAAGGGTTGGGATGCATTGAAAACTGGATAAATGATAATGGTCATTCTCTATCGTTTACTCAATTTTACTCCTCCTATCAACTTCCTAGCGCAGATACAATTGATTGGTTGATTGTTATGGGTGGACCAATGGGTATTTATGATGATAATTTATATCCTTGGCTTAGCGCCGAAAAAGAATTTATAGCTGAGGTTATTTCCAAAAATAAAACTGTAATTGGTATTTGTTTGGGCTCTCAGCTTATTGCAAATGTATTGGGCGCGAGGGTTTATACTAATAAACAAAAAGAAATTGGTTGGTTCGACATAAATAAAAGTCACATTTCCAAAGATTTACCTATCATTAGTGATTTTGAAACTCAATTTCGAGTTTTTCACTGGCATGGCGACACTTTCGATTTGCCAACAAGCAGCACACTTCTTTTCAGCTCCGCTGTTTGCATAAATCAAGCTTTTTTGTATAATGATAAAGTATTGGGCTTGCAATTTCATTTTGAGGTTACAAAAGATTCGTTGCTACAAATGATAGAAAATGGACAGTCCGAACTCATTGAGAATGATACAATTCAAACAGCAGAAACGATAGTGGCTCAAAGTATATACATTGCTTCAAACAATAAAAAAATGGTTGAGATACTTAATTATTTGAGCCGATAAAGTAAAAATGTCGTGACATTAAACTTCATTTTTAGTTTTTTATAAGAATTTCAGTTTATTATATTCCCAAAAATAGCATAACTTTGCAATCCTTAAATGATATGATATATAAACCATTTTAAATTTAAAAATTCAATTATGATAAACACAAAAAGAGTTTATACCTTTGGAAACGGAAAAGCTGAAGGTAAAGCAGAAATGAAAAATTTACTTGGCGGAAAAGGAGCAAATCTTGCTGAAATGAATTTGATTGGCGTGCCAGTTCCTCCCGGTTTCACTATCACAACAGATGTTTGTTCTGAGTATTACACACTTGGTAAGGACAAAGTAGTTGAACTTTTAAAACCTGAAGTATCGGCAGCCATTGCAGAGCAGGAAGTTTTAATGAGTTCGAAATTTGGCGATATTGATAATCCCTTATTAGTTTCTGTACGATCGGGAGCTCGTGCTTCAATGCCCGGAATGATGGACACCATTTTGAACTTAGGATTGAACGATGCGGTGGTTGAAGGAATTATTCGTAAAACAGGAAATGCTCGTTTTGCTTGGGATTCTTACCGTCGTTTTGTACAAATGTATGGTGATGTCGTTTTGGGCATGAAACCTGAAAATAAAAATGATATCGACCCATTCGAAGAAATTATTGAGCATATCAAACATGATAAGGGTGTTGAATTAGATACTCAACTTTCGGTTGAAGATTTAATTGAAATGGTTAAGCGTTTTAAAGCAGCTGTCTTAAAACAGACAGGACATAATTTTCCTGAAAATGCATACGAACAACTCTGGGGTGCTGTATGCTCGGTATTTGACTCGTGGATGAATGATCGCGCAATTCTTTATCGCAAAATGGAAGGAATTCCTGCCGAATGGGGAACTGCCGTTAACGTACAAGCCATGGTATTTGGCAACATGGGCGAAACTTCTGCCACTGGCGTATGTTTTAGCCGAGATGCTGCTACTGGCGAAGACCAATTTATTGGAGAATATCTTATCAATGCGCAAGGCGAAGATGTAGTGGCTGGTATTCGTACTCCACAGCAAATTACAAAAATTGGGTCGCAACGTTGGGCCGAATTAGCAAAAGTTTCTGAAGCAGAGCGTATTGCAAAATATCCTTCGATGGAAGAAGCGATGCCTAGTATTTATTTGGAACTTGACGCTATCCAAACAAAATTGGAAAATCATTATAAAGATATGCAGGATATGGAATTTACCGTACAAGAAGGTAAACTATGGTTCTTGCAAACGCGTAATGGAAAACGTACTGGTGCTGCTATGGTTAAAATTGCCATGGACATGTATCACCAAGGTATGATTGACGAAAAGAAAGCGATTCTGCGTATTGATCCAAACAGATTGGACGAATTATTGCATCCAATTTTCGACGAAAAAGCCATTGCAAATGCAAAACTTATTGCCAAAGGATTGGCTGCTTCTCCGGGAGCTGCTTCGGGTCGTATCGTTTTTAATGCCGATGATGCTGCCGATTGGGCTCAGCATGGCGAAAGAGTAATCATGGTACGTGTAGAAACTTCTCCCGAGGATTTAGCTGGTATGGCTGCTGCACAAGGTATTCTGACTGCTCGTGGTGGAATGACTTCTCACGCTGCTGTAGTGGCTCGTGGTATGGGAAAATGCTGTGTATCAGGCGCTGGATCTTTGAAAATTGATTACGCCACCAAAACAATAGAAGTAGATGGTTTGACTTTGAAAGAAGGCGATTATATTTCGTTGAATGGTTCTACTGGTGATATTTTCTTGGGACAAGTAGGAACAAAAGAAGCAGAATTGAATGCTGACTTTGCTGAAATTATGACTTTATCGGACAAATATACCAGAATGACTGTTCGTACAAATGCCGATACCCCACACGATGCTATTGTTGCTCGTAAATTTGGAGCAAGCGGAATTGGTCTTTGCCGTACTGAACACATGTTCTTTGAGGGTGAGAAAATTAAAGCCATGCGCGAAATGATTTTATCCGAAAACGTAGAAGGTCGTCGTATTGCATTGGCAAAAATTCTGCCTTACCAACAAGAAGATTTTGAAGGAATATTTGAAGCAATGGCCGGCTGCCCGGTTACAGTTCGTTTATTAGATCCACCGTTGCACGAATTTGTTCCTCACGAAGAAAAAGGACAACGTGAAATGGCTGAAGCAATGGGCGTATCGCTGAAAGTTATTAAACAACGTGTAGAATCATTGCGCGAAGAAAATCCTATGTTGGGTCACCGTGGTTGCCGTTTGGGAAACACTTATCCTGAAATTACCGAAATGCAAACACGTGCTATTTTGGGTGCTGCTTTGGCATTGAAGAAAAAAGGTATTGTGGCTATTCCTGAAATTATGGTACCATTGGTAGGTATAAAATATGAATTCAACGAACAAGATGCCATCATTCGTACTACGGCTGCTGCATTATTTGCCGAAAAAGGCGACAGTATTGAGTTTAAAGTCGGGACCATGATTGAAATACCTCGTGCTTGTTTAACTGCCGAACGTATTGCCGAAAAAGCTGAATTCTTCTCTTTCGGTACCAATGACTTAACTCAAATGACTTTTGGGTATTCGCGCGACGATATTGCTTCTTTCTTGCCTATTTATTTGGATAAGAAGATTTTGGCTGCCGATCCATTCCAAATCCTCGACCAAAACGGTGTAGGACAATTAATACAAATGGCTACTGAAAAAGGTCGTTCTGTACGTCCAGACTTAAAAATTGGTATTTGTGGCGAGCATGGTGGCGAACCATCATCGGTTGAATTTTGTCATCGTGCAGGACTGAACTATGTAAGTTGCTCACCTTTCCGTGTGCCTATCGCAAGATTGGCTGCTGCTCAAGCTGCACTTAAAAACTAGAACACGATTCGTGTTTTGTGTTTTGTATTTTTCAAAAAGTAGAACATGAACATTAATCGAAATAGATTCAATATTAGAAGAGGCTATCTCGTAATGAGTTAGCCTCTTTTTTATATGCTAAAATACTCATAGAAAAACATTAGGCAACAACAAGGGAGCTCTTTATCTTTTAATCAATATCCGTTTCACCAAGTTTTTCAATCGCTGCAATATAAGTTCCTGTAACCATTCAATCTTATTATCAGTCCAGCGTTGAGGATGTGAGGTCATCATAAGTTGCGAGGGCATAGTATTGGTTTTAATTCCTTCAATCACATCTTGTGTGGTTTTATAACGAAAATTGAACTTGCTACTCTCTACTTTATCACGCACGCTGTATTGCTCTCCATCCCACATCCTTCCTGTATCTGTTAAATAAAAAACCTTGTCGAAATCAATATCAAAATAGGGTTCTCCAGTAATATCGGAGTCAATGTAATTATAGGTTTTCCAAAGGTCTTTATTATCGTATTTACTCCACGGACAGCCATCCATGGCAATGGTTTTAATGGGCACTATTGCTCGTAATTTGGACAAATTGGTCTGAAAAGATTGGATGGCAAATTCCGATTTACCGCCTGCATCAACAAAATCGCGGTAATGATACCCTATTTCGTGGTTTAAATCAGCTATTTGTTTAATAACCAGTGGCTTGAAAATTTCTTTTATAGTAAGGAAAAAATAAGTACTTCGAATACCCATTTCCGCCTCCAACTTTGCAAACCGAAGCGCATTGTTGGGCTTTTTGTCAATATCATGTCGCAATATCACAAATTTACCAGCTGCTTTTCCCTGGCAATACTCATCGAAAGTAAAGAATGAATATCCTTGCAACTGTAAAGTTTCCAGTAATTTACGGTATATTTTTAGTGTAAAATCCATTTTTCTATTTTTTCTATTTTCTATTTTATTGAATTAAGTCCTCTCCGAAAAGTATTACTTGAACGCAAAGAAATTTACATGTTGTGTGAAAAAATTTTGGTAATTCAAATTTTGTGTCTTTCATTTTAAGCTAAAAAATCGACTTTTTGAATCTATAACATTTAGTTTTAATTATCAACTATTTATAACCAGAAAAACGGCTTCAAAAAGAATATAAAAAAGCTCATTGAGATAAAACTAAACACGAACCCTAGAACCCGAAATCTAAACCCTTTTCAACCGTGCTACCATCCATTTTCCCAATGCGTACAATTTGGGCTTACAAATATACTGAAACCTTCCTAAGTCAAGCAATTCGCCGCCAAATTTGCTTTTAAACTCCCTGACCCCATAATTTTTATCTGGTTTTCCAGCCCCCATAAAATCAAAACTTGGTATATTATATTGCGTAGCGCACTCTATACCAGCCCAAGTAGCCATCACCGAAGGATAAAATTCTTTTTGCACCGAGTCATCACCACACACAAACCATTCATAAAGGCTATTGTTGGGCAATATTACACACGCCATTCCACCTATTACTTTATCCTGATGTTTCACTACCAATAATTTTCCATGAGGTAAATTCGCTAATTTTTGGAAGAATTCTAATGGAAATAATGGCGTTTTAACTTTAGTTTTATACAGATTTTTCAAACAAAGATAAAAATCGTCTATATCGCTCGCTTGGGTAGTTTCAGTCCATTTTACGCCAAGTTTTTGAGCAGTCTTCAATTGTCGGCGTTTACTGTCATGCAGTCCTTTGCTGGCTATTTCTTTATTGGGCGTTGAAATTAGAATGTCTAAATGACTTTGGTAGCTAAACCCAGCCATTTCAAACGGCTTACGGTGAGCACTATAATTATTGTAGTTTCTTATTTCAATATAAATTGCTTTGCCTTTAAGGCCATTTGCAGCAGATTGCAACAAATTTTGTATAGCCACATCAGATATTTCTTCACTCAATAAAAGCCCACCTGGAACAATGGCACGTTTGCTGAAAAAACTTTTAACCAAGCCACCATCTGCAATCACATAGCCACACATAACACCCACCAATTTATCATTTTCCGAAACAGCATAAAGAAACGGTTTCAAAAAACTAAGCGAAGCATAGAAGTTGTAACATTCGGGAGTCTGAAAAAAAGAAGCAGTGCTATTTCCTTCCACAAGCTGCATCCATTGAGATAAATCTAGTTGGGATATATTATTGTAAAGATTCATTTTTTATGGACTTGAATTTATTTTTCAAACTATTTTCGATAATTTATTTATTATGATTTCACAAACTACAATTCATTGAGTCCACTCCGATATGTATTTTTTTTAACGCTAAGACGCTAAGTTGTAATGACGCAAAGAAAAATATAGCCTGCCTATCAGAACTTTACGTCTTTGTGTCTTTGCGCACTTTGCGTTCAAAAAATTAAAAAATCGACTTATCGGAGCAGACTCAAATAATTCGTTTTATAATTTCAATAGTTTGTTATAAAAAAGATTTTTTGAAATTAGATTTAAGCCAGTTTAAATTAGCTATTAACTTGTTGGATATAAGCAAATTATTCACTTTTATAACAACCATTATATTAAGAACTTGTAGTAAATCAAAATGTGAATTTAATCTAATGTTGAATTGTCTGCACCTTCATTTTTAATCGACAAATATAACCATTTATCGTCGAATATCAGATAACTTGTAACAGATATATCAATGTTTATGCATTTAAAACTATAAAGTTAATCCAAAAAATACACTTATCTATTTCGGTTACATATCTGAAAAATCAAGCTAATAATATGCAATTATCTCAATTTTTTTCCCCTTTTGGAAAAAAACCACTTCAATTGTATTAATGACTCCTTACTCCCACCCAACTAAAAATTAATCGAAAAGATACTTCAAATAACGCTCTGGCGAGTTCAAAAAATCTTTGGTAAGTTTGTATGGTTCAGTATCTTTGTATGCAATTTGGGTGATGGTATTGTTGTCGAAAGACAGGATAGTAGCACCCGGGTAACTCAACAGAATAGGCGAATGAGTGGCAATAATTAATTGCGCTTCGCCAGATGTATTAAGTTCATGGATAATAGATAAAAACGACAACTGCCTTTGTGGCGATAAAGCGGCCTCTGGTTCATCTAACAAATAAATACCTTGCTCAAAGCGGTTTGTGAAAAGCGACAGGAACGATTCACCGTGTGACTGCTCGTGCAATGACCTGCCGCCATAGGTAGAAAAAACATTGTCGCCAAATTCCTTAGCCAAATCGTCGATGTGTGTTGCAAAATTGAAAAAACTTTCGGCTCGCATAAAAAAACCTTGGTTCACTTTTAGCGACCAACTAAGCCTCAAAAAATCGCTCAATCCTGACTCTGTTTCTGCAAATTTATATAAATTATTTCTATTGCCACCCGAGAGGTTAAACTCGCATTTTTCCGCAATGGCTTCTAAGAGAGTTGATTTTCCAGATCCATTCTCGCCCACAAAAAAAGTCACATTCGATTTGAAGTTAAGATTTATACCTTCCGCAAAAATGGGAAGTGTAAATGGAAATTCGTTCGGAAATGCAGCGTCTTTTGTAAATACTTTGTTTAAAAATGGCATAAGAAGCTTATTAAAGTTTGGTAATTCTTTGACAATTTATTGGTAGCCAAATCAGTAAGTCGTTTATTGTTTTGAAACACCCAAAACTGCATCTAATAAAAATTCAAATCAATAATAAAATTGCAAATGTAGTAAAAAATGTATGCTAGTAAAATTTTTTTTGAAGTGTAGAACAAGATATTAACAACACCAGCAATTCATTTTAACTATACTACATTGAAGGAAAAAACTAACCCTAGTTTTATATTGTTAACAAACCTAGCATGCAAAACTGTGTTTTTCGTGTTTTATGAGCTAAAAAAAAGCGTCTATATAATTTATATAGACGCTCTAACTAGCTGATTTACTGGCGGAAGCTACGAGATTCGAACTCGTGGTACGGTTGCCCGTACGTCAGTTTAGCAAACTGGTGGTTTCAGCAAAGATAGAAAAGACTTTTCAATTAGCCAAACCATTTCTTTTATTTCCATTTTTTTATTTACAAATATAATTTTAAAGAATAGACTTTCTGTATATTAGACTTGAAAAATGTAATAAAAATAATTGCTTTTTGTTTCTACTTTTATTAATGTCAAAACTTATGCTTATTTTTGCACACAGATTATAAACTTATTGTATATCAATTTTAGAATGAAAATGACTAAAAAACAAACAAATCACACTAATTATTTGAAAAAGTACATTAAATGGACTGTATATCTATCCATTAGCATTTTTGTTTATTTGGCATATATATTATTTATGCCAAATATTTTTACCAAAGCTGGTGAGAAGTCATATTTATGTATCCCAGATAGCAGTTCCTTTGGCGATGTGGTAAATTTATTGGAAAGGGAATCTAAAGTAACTAATACATTGGCTTTTAAACAAGTTTCGATTTTGCTTCAGTATAGTGAAAAGATTCGTTCTGGACGTTACGAAATTAAATCGGGCATGAATAACTTTCAATTAATTAGGATATTGCGTAGTGGTCGACAAACCCCTGTAAAGCTTTCCTTCAATAATATACGCACAAAACAGCAATTGGCAGCGAGATTAGGAATGCAATTGATGGCCGATTCTACTAGTATTCTAAATTTGTTAAATGATTCTGCATTTTTGTCATTGTATAATTTGAATCCAAACACTTCTATTTCCCTTTTTATACCCAATACCTACGAAGTTTTTTGGAACATAACTGCAGAAGAGCTATTTTCAAGGATGAACAAGGAATATTCTGCTTTTTGGACTGATGAGAGAAAAGCCAAAGCAGCAGCTATTCCATTAACCCAAACTGAAGTTAGCTCGTTAGCATCGATAGTAGAAGAGGAAACTAATAATAAAACCGACCGCCCAATGGTAGCTGGACTGTATATCAATCGATTAAGAATTAAAATGCCCTTGCAAGCTGATCCTACCGTAAAATTTGCTTTGGGTGATTTTAGCATTAAGAGGATACTTTTTGGACATTTACGCACCAATTCTCCCTTCAACACTTACCAAAATATTGGTTTACCTCCCGGACCTATCAGAGTGGCTACTTCCAATGGTATTGATGCAGTACTAAACTATAGCCATCACAATTATATTTTTATGTGTGCTTCCGAAACGTTAAATGGGGAACACAAATTTGCTGTATCGTGGGAAGAACACAAAATAAATGCTGCAAAATACCAGAAAGAACTCAATGTTAGAAAAATATTTTAAGTGTTTCTAATAATGCTCCTACTCCATTTCTGCTAATATTATTAGATGTTAAATCTCGATTAACGTCCTGAAAAAAATTGCTCTAATCGTCATGGAACCACTGTTTCTTGTTTCTGTTTGAAGCACATTGATTAGTTTATATTTAACACAATTCCATATAAAACGACCTAATTATTTATTGTATTTAATTACAAAACCTTAAAAAATAAGTTTCTAATAAAATAATTGTATCAAAATATATCTTTGAAAACTAAGGACTTTTCTATATAATATAGCAGTACAATCTCATTTTGTTCCAAAAATATTCTATCAAACTCGATGTCAATAAAAAAAATGTAGTATTTTTACATCGAAATAAAAACAGTAAAATTATGGTCTATAAATTCACAATGCTATCCGATGAGATAGATGATTTTGTTCGGGTAGTATCTATTGACTCCGAAGCAAAATTTATTGATTTGCATAATGCCATTCTCGATTCAGTGAATTTCGAGAAAAACCAGATGACATCTTTTTTTATCTGCAATGAAAATTGGGAAAAAGGACAAGAGGTAACTTTGGTTGAAATGGAGTCGAGCTCTGAATACGACAATCTTACAATGGACGAAACGACCTTGGAAGAATTATTAACAGATGAAAATCAAAAAATACTCTATGTATTTGATATGATGTCTGATAGGGTTTTCTTTATTGAGTTAACAGAAATTATTCCGTTAAAGAATCTAAAGAATGCTGTTTGCCTTACTTCCCAAGGTGACGCTCCTGAGCAAATAATGATTGACGACGGAATTTTGGTAGTTCCTAAGGCAACTACAATAGATGAGAATTTTTATGGTGATGAGGATTACGAACTAGACGAATTGGACGAGGAAGGTTTTGGTGAAATGAACTTTGATGATAGTAGTTTGTTTGCTGAAGATCCAAAATTTTAAGCCAAAAAATTGCCTCTAGCCTTTAAAGGGGAATAATAGAGATTGCTAAATTTAGGTCTAAATAATTATATAACAACATATTAAATAGAAGACAGAAGATAAGTTTATTTTCTGTCTTTTCTTTTTTTATTGCCTACTTTTTTAATCAGAATTTTTAATAATGGAAGAATCGAACTATCAACTATCAACTGTCATCCCGATAGCTATCGGGAGTCAACCAAACAAGACTTTACTGGTTATTCTTGGTCCAACTGGTGTGGGAAAAACGAATATCAGTCTTCGATTGGCGGAGTATTTTGGTTGTCCGATTGTATCTTCCGATTCACGCCAATTTTATCGTGAGTTGAAAATTGGTACAGCTGCTCCGACCGTGACCCAACTTAAACGAGTGAAACACTATTTTATAGGTTCACATTCCATTTTCGACGAATACAATGCGGGTCAATATGAGCAAGATAGCATACTATTACTAGATCAATTATTTAAAGAAAATGATGTGGTAATGTTGGTAGGTGGCTCAATGATGTATATAGATGCGGTTTGCAATGGTATGGATGATATACCAACTGTGGATGCTCATACGCGTGAATTTTGGCAAAAGCAATTTGCTGATTATGGATTGGAATTTATCCAAAATGAACTTAAAATACGCGATCCAAAACATTATGAACAAGTTGACATTCAGAACCCTAAACGAATTATGCATGCTCTGGAAATTTGCAGTATGACTGGAAAGCCCTATTCCAATTTGCGAACTGGGGAACGAAAAAAGCGAAATTTCAATGTTTTAAAAGTTGGATTGAATAGACCACGCCCTGAACTTTATGAAAGAATTAACGAACGAGTGGACGAAATGATGGCTGAAGGATTGCTCAACGAAGCAAAGCAGTTTTACGCGCACAAGCAACTTAACACTTTAAATACAGTTGGTTACAAAGAATTATTTGAGTATTTTGATGGCAACTGGACCCTCGATTTTGCAGTGAATATGATAAAACAAGACTCGCGTAGATATGCAAAGCGACAACTTACTTGGTTTAATCGTGACAAGGAAATTCGTTGGTTTTTACCACAAGAAGAGGAAAATATATTAAACTTTGTGGGCGAAATAATTCCAAAGAGGTTGAAGTTTAGGTCTGAAACCTAAAACCAAAATAAGGAATAGAAAGCATCCTTATCAAAAGGAGGTTATAAATACGGGGATTTTGAAAATACTTCATCTGTTTTTTTGTCTCTTAATTCACACAAAGTGACTTAAAAACTTGCAAAAAAAAACGACGTAATTATTGATAGCTTTTTTGGGGAATTTATATTTAATTTGAAAACGAAATAAGTTGCTTATATACAACACTTAAATGTTATTTGCTTACATGAATAATTATAAACTCAGTAATTCTACTTTGCCAAATTAAAGAATTAACCACAATCCGAAAAGTCGGATTCTTCCATAGGCTCAATAGAAAATATAAATCAAAGAAAAAAGGTCACAATAGACAAATACCTATTCCGACAAAGCGGAATCTTTGTTCGGTATTTTAAGACTTAATACACTAAAATTATGCTGAAAGCATTTTTTCTATTGTGAACTATTGCTTTCCCGATAGCTATTCCCGAAATGTCGGGACAAGCTGGGATGGTTTAAATATTTTCAAGTTTTATTTTGGTAAAGTAAAAGTAAACAAAGTATTATACAAAAAGATAGGTTTCTAATCAAATACGATAAGTATATATATTAAAATCACAGTCAACTTATTTTTTATAATTTTTAAATTTAAGGTATAACTGCCTGATAATTTGAATATCAGTATAAGTCATATAGGCTTTACCCCCACATAAGTAATTTCTCATATTTTTTAAACATTAAGCCATTTAAAAAAGGTATGAATAGTGCTAAAATGCTTATCTTTGCAGAAAAAAAGCATTTATATGTATTCAAAAGAAATAGAAGAATTTATTCAACAAAATAAGTATCCAAATTTCAGTCCCAAAGCCATTTTTTTTGATATGGATGGCGTACTTTTCGATTCAATGAAACACCATGCCAATGCGTGGGTTAAAGCATTGCACAAAATGGGATTACCATTTACAGAATATGAGGCTTATATGAATGAGGGACGTACAGGAGCTTCCACTATAGATGGTGTATTTGTAAAAACCCACGGCAGAATTGCTACCGAAGAGGAGAAAAATAATATCTATCGATTAAAATCAGAACTTTTTGAGGCGTCTGGCAAAACCGAACAAATAGCTTTTGCATTGGAATTATTGGAAAAAGTGAAAGCTCAAAATTTGGAGATATTCGTGGTAACAGGTTCTGGTCAAGCAAGTTTGTTGGATAATTTAGAACATAATTTTCCACAAATATTTCACAAAGAAAAAATGGTTACTGCTTTTGATGTTCAACATGGCAAACCACATCCTGAGCCCTATTTAATGGCTTTGAAAAAATCGGGTGTACAGCCTTGGGAAGTAGTGGTGATTGAAAATGCTCCGTTGGGCGTTGAATCTGCTACCGAAGCTGGACTTTTCACTATTGGCATCAATACAGGACCGTTGGACCCTAAAGTCCTGTCGGACAGTGGTGCAAATATAGTGCTGAGTGGAATGGAAGAATTGTATGATCGTTGGAATAAATTTAGCGAAAACTGGTCATAATCGAATTAGAATTTACAAAAATAATTTCTAAACAACTGAAAATTAAAGCTGTATGCAAGTAATAAAATACCCTGAACGTGAAAAATGGAATACGCTACTCTCACGTCCCACTTTTGATACTACGTCCCTTTTTGATACGGTTCAAAAAATTTTGGATGAAATAAAAAAGCGTGGCGATGAAGCCGTTAAGGAATATACCGAAATGTTTGATAAAGTACAGCTTGATACTCTTGAAGTAACCAAGGAAGAAATGGCTGAAGCTGACAAGCTTGTTTCAGTACATCTAAAACAAGCCATTGAAATGGCACGCCGGAACATTTGGAAATTTCACTCCGAACAACAGCGCGAGTATCCCGAAATACAAACTTCGCCAGGCGTGTATTGTTGGCAAAAAGCCATTGCCATAGAGAAAGTGGGGTTGTACGTTCCAGGTGGAACAGCTCCACTATTTTCCACCGTTTTAATGTTGGGAATACCCGCACAAATAGCTGAATGTAAAGAAGTTATACTTTGCACACCACCCAATAAAGAAGGTAAAATTCATCCAGCTGTATTGTATGCTGCCAAAGTAGCGGGTGTTCATCGTATATTCAAAATAGGTGGTACTCAGGCCATTGCAGCCATGGCTTATGGCACCGAAACTGTTCCGAAAGTATATAAAATTTTTGGTCCTGGCAATCAATATGTTACAGCAGCTAAGCAATTAGTATCCTTGCGTGATGTAGCTATCGATATGCCCGCTGGTCCATCGGAAGTAGAAATTATTGCTGACGACTCTGCCAATCCGATATTTTTGGCTGCCGATTTACTCTCTCAGGCCGAGCATGGTGTTGATAGTCAATCTATTTTAATTACCGTAAGCGAAAAATTGGTAGAACCTGTATTGGAACAAATAGAATTGCAACTAGAGCAACTTCCACGCAAAGAATTTGCACGCAAGGCACTGGAAAACAGCAAAATAATTGTGGTAAAAACATTGGATGAAGCAGTGGCCATGACCAACGAATATGCACCGGAACATTTAATTATTTGCACCCGTTATTATCTGGGTGTGGCTGCCAATATTGTGAATGCGGGCTCCGTATTTTTGGGCAATTATACACCCGAAAGTGCTGGAGATTATGCCTCGGGAACCAATCATACTTTGCCAACAAACGGCCATGCAAAGGCATATAGCGGTGTGAATTTAGACAGTTTTATTCGCAAAGTTACTTTCCAGCAAATTACTGAAGTGGGTCTTACAAACTTAAGCAATGCCATAATACTTATGGCCGAAAATGAAGAACTTCAGGCACATAGCAATGCTGTGAAGGTGAGAATTAACGAGGAAAAAGAAGTGGTGGAAACCTATAGTAGCCATAGAAGATAAAACTTTATTTGCTTTGCGTTAATTGTTTTGCGTTATTGATAGTTATTTGCCAGTAACGATAATTTACAAATAAAATTTAGCATAAGTCGGTAGACTTTTGACATTAGACCTTTGACATTAGACCTATTATAATGAACATACAAAAACTACTCCGTAATAATATCCGTGATTTACAACCCTATTCTTGCGCCCGCGACGAGTTCAAAGGCGAAGCTTCGGTGTATTTAGATGCCAACGAAAATCCCTACAATTCACCCTATAATCGCTATCCAGACCCATTGCAATGGGAAGTGAAAGAGCAAATTTCGGCAGTAAAGGGCATTCCTGCTGAGAATATCTTTCTGGGAAATGGTAGCGATGAACCAATTGATTTACTCTTTCGTGCTTTTTGCGAGCCGCGTATAGATAATGTGGTAGCCATTGAGCCCACTTATGGCATGTACAAAGTAAGTGCAGGCATTAACGATGTGGAATATCGCAAAGTATTGCTAGATGTTAATTTCCAATTTTCGGCCGATAAATTATTGGATGCTAGCAATTTATATACAAAAATAATTTGGCTTTGTTCACCAAATAATCCCACAGGAAACAGTTTAAATCGAGATGAAATAGTAAAACTTATAACTTCATTTGATGGCATTGTCGTTTTGGATGAAGCATATATTGATTTTGCAAGTGAAGCAAGTTTTGCAGTAAAATTGTTGGATTATCCAAATTTGGTAATTCTGCAAACCTTCTCAAAAGCGTGGGGAAATGCGGCCATTCGACTTGGTATGGCTTTTGCCTCAACTGAAATAATAGCGGTGCTGAATAAAATTAAATATCCTTACAACATTAATATTCTTACTCAAAAACATGCTTTAGCATCATTGAAAAATGCAAAACAAGTAAAAAAATGGGTGGAAATATTATTGGAAGAACGGGCAAATTTAATAAATAAACTTGAACAACTTCCTTTGGTTCAACACATTTATCCTACCGATGCCAATTTTGTGTTGGTAAAAGTAAACGATGCCAATGAAATTTATCAAAACCTTGTGGATAAGGGTATTATCGTTAGAAATCGTAACTCAGTAAGCTTGTGCAACGGCTGCCTGCGCATTACGGTGGGAACATTGGAAGAAAATAAGATTTTGTTAGAAGAGCTCGCAAAATAAATTTAACAGCAACTTTTTTCGCTCACATTCTGGAAATGAAAGATATACGTTGGCAGCAGCGTTTTATTAATTTTAATAAGGCTTTTTATCAACTAGAAAAATTTATTCAAGTAGAAATACTGAATGAAATGGAAGAGCAAGGTTTAATAAAGTCATTTGAATACACTTATGAATTAGCCTGGAAAACGGTGCAAGATCTGTTAAAAGAAAAAGGATACATTGATATAAATGGACCAAAACCAGTAATACAACAAAGTTTCCAGGATGGATATATTACTGAAGGAAAGGGGTGGATGAGAATGCATAACAGTCGGAATTTAACCTTTCATACTTACAATCAAACCACAGCCAATGAGGTAATTGAAAGTATTAGGAATGAATATTATTTCCTTTTAAATAGCTTGCAAGTAAGACTTAGTGAAGAAATAGAAGGAAAATAAAGATGAACAACGAATCACAATATGGTATAAGTCAGTCTGATATACAAGAAATTATTTCGGCAATTGTACAAAATGATAAAATCACCAAAATAATACTTTTTGGATCGAGGGCAAAAGGAAATTTCAAAGCAGGATCTGATATTGATTTGGCTTTAGTTGGCTTAGACTTAAAGTTAAATGACATTTTAGATGCAACTATCGAAATTGAGAAACTAAATTTGCCTTACAAGTTTGACCTAATAATTTACAACCGAATTACAGAAAGTGCTTTGATTGAGCACATTGAAAGAAAAGGAATTATTTTGTACAATAAATAATAAAAATATTTTTAAATAATTATTCCTAATAATTTATTTTTAAATAAATAAAATAATAATAATATAGTCAACTTAAAATAAAGAATTTGAATTGATATACCTTTATATCAAAAAGACATTTAACTCAGAATTGAAAAAAAATAAAATTAAACACGTATGAATATATCGTATAATTGGCTGAAGCAGTATATTAACATAGACATTACGCCTGATGCATTATCAAAAGCGTTAACTTCTATAGGTTTGGAAGTTGGCGGAGTTGAAAAAGTTCAAACCATCAAAGGCGGATTAGACGGATTGGTAATTGGACAGGTACTGACATGCATTATTCATGAAAATTCAGACCATTTACATGTTTGTACTGTGAATGTAGGAGAAGATGAGCCCTTGCAAATTGTATGTGGAGCACCAAATGTAGCCTCAGGACAAAAAGTAGTGGTGGCAACTGTAGGCACAAAACTATATTCAGGCGAAGATAGTTTCAGCATAAAACGGTCGAAAATACGTGGTGTAGAGTCGTTTGGGATGATTTGCGCGGAGGATGAAATTGGCGTTGGAACGAGTCATGATGGTATTATCATTTTGCCAGCCGATGTTCAAATTGGCATGTTGGCCAAAGATTATTACGGAATAAAGGACGATACATTGCTGGAAGTGGATATTACACCTAACCGCGTGGATGCTGCCTCGCATTTTGGTGTGGCACGAGATGTGGCTGCATTTTTTGCCCTAAAAGATGCTTCGGTAAAGCTTATCAAACCGTCTGTAGATGCTTTTAAGGTTCAAAACACAAACTTGAGCATTCCTGTAACTGTTGAAAACACAGATGCTTGTCCACGATATTCTGCTGTCACTATTTCGGGTGTAAAAGTGACCGAATCGCCAGAATGGTTGAAGAATTACTTGCTAGTCATTGGGTTACGTCCTATCAACAACGTAGTGGATATCACCAACTTTGTGTTGCACGAAATGGGACAGCCATTGCATGCTTTTGATGCAGATAAAATAAAAGGTGGCGAAGTGCGCGTGAAAAATTTGGCAGATGGAACTTCATTTACGACTTTGGATGGTGTGGAACGTAAGTTAAATGCAGCCGATTTGATGATTTGCAATGCTGAAGAGCCGATGTGCATTGGCGGCGTTTTTGGTGGTGCGGATTCTGGCGTTACAGAAACTACTCAAAATGTATTTCTGGAAAGTGCTTATTTTAATCCTGTTACGATAAGAAAAACGGCGCGTCGTCATGTTTTGAACACTGATGCATCTTTCCGCTTTGAACGTGGATGCGACCCTACAAACACTATTTACGTGTTGAAAAGGTGTGCGTTGCTGATTCAGGAAGTGGCTGGCGGACAAATTTCGAGCGACATTCTGGATATTTACCCTGAGGAAGTGAAACCGTTTGTGGTGGAACTAGCATTGGAAAAAGTAAATTCATTGATTGGTAAGGAAATTGGAAAAGAGAATATTGAAACCATTTTGGGTGCACTCGAAATGGAGATTGTAAGTAGTACAGAAGAAGGATACGTTCTGCACGTTCCCGCATATCGTGTTGATGTACAACGCGATGTGGATGTGATTGAGGATATTTTGCGAATTTATGGTTATAACAATGTAGAGATTGGCGATAAACTGAAATCGAATTTAAGTTTCAGCGATAAACCAGACAGTTACAAATTACAAAACCTGATAGCAGAGCAATTGACTGCACAAGGTTTTAACGAAGTGCTGAATAACTCGCTCACAAAAGGGGCTTATTATAATGATTTAACTTCATTTCCAGCGGGGAAAAGTGTAAAAATACTAAACTCGCTCAGTTCCGATTTGAGTGTTATGCGTCAAACTTTACTTTTTGGAGGATTGGAAAATATTGCCAGAAACGTGAATCGTCGGAGCACAGACCTTAAACTTTACGAATTTGGAAACTGTTATTATTATAACGTTGAAGATAGAAAAGAGGGAGATGCCATGGCGCCTTATTCAGAAGATTTTCATCTAGGATTATGGCTTACAGGCAATAAAAGAGCACAATCGTGGACTGCAGCCGATGAAAAATCGAGCGTGTTTGAATTGAAAGCGTACATCGAAAATGTATTCAAAAGATTGGGGATAAACTTGCGCAAATTGGTAATTGGTGAATACTCCGACGATATATTGAGCGAAGCATTATCGGTTTATAGCGCATCAGGAAAAAAATTAGCAGTATATGGAATTGTTCATCCAAAGATGCGAAAAATGATTGATATTGAAGTAGATGTGTTTTATGCGGATTTAAACTGGACATTAATTATCAGCGAATTAAGTGATAAAAGTGTACGTTATACCGAAATATCTAAATATCCAGAAGTGAAGCGCGATTTGGCTTTATTGATTGATAAGAGTGTAACTTACGCTGAAATTGAGAAAATTGCGTATGAAACGGAACGGAAATTATTGAAAAAAGTAAATCTGTTTGATGTTTATGAAGGCAAAAATTTGGAAGCTGGTAAAAAATCTTATGCAGTAAGTTTCTTGTTACAAGACGACACCAAAACCCTTACTGACAATCAGATTGAAGGAATAATGAAAAAGTTACAAATTAATTTTGAAACAAAACTTGGAGCGAAATTAAGATAGAAAAAAATGATTTGAAAATTTTTTGCAGTTTAAAACTTTAAACTCTCAAACCTTCAAACCTTCAAATCCTCAAATCCTCAAACCTAGAAACTATTAAAAAAAATGGATAATCATAAACTTTCATTCAACGGACAGATTTTACATACGCCCTACCCTTTTTCGGATGCATATAATTCGTTGAGCATGCCTGTGTACCTCACGGCAGCTTATGAGTTTGATACGGCCGAAGAAATGGAGGCAGCTTTTATTGGCAAATCTGCTAATCACACTTACTCGCGAATAACCAATCCTACGGTTCAATACTTTGAAAACAGGGTGCAAAATATTACTGGAGCACTGAGTGTTACGGCTCTGAACTCGGGAATGGCTGCCATTAGTAATGCCATTATTACTTTGGCCCAAACTGGTAGCAATATTGTTACGTCCCGCCATTTGTTTGGCAATACCTATTCGTTTTTTGCCAATACAATGGCATCCTTTGGGGTTGAAACACGATTTTGCGATTTGACCAATCCTTATGAAGTAGAAGCTCACATCGATGCCAACACTTGTGCAATCTTTCTAGAGATAATCACCAACCCACAACTAGAAGTGGCTGATTTAAAGGCACTTTCGGCCATTGCAAAACAAATTGGAGTTCCTATTGTTGCCGACACAACCATTATTCCTTTCTGTGCTTTTAAAGCTAAAGATTGGGGGATAAATATTGAGATTGTATCCAGCACAAAATATATTTCGGGTGGTGCAACTAGTCTGGGTGGTTTAATAATTGATTACGGAAACTTCAATTGGTTATCCTCTCCCAAATTACATACTTTGGCCAAGGAGTTTGGTCCTGCAGCCTACACCGTAAAGCTTCGAAAAGAAATTCATCGTAATTTAGGTGCTTACATGACACCGCAAGTGGCTTATATGCAGAATCTTGGTTTGGAAACTTTGTCTATTCGATACGAACGTTCTACAAAAACCTGTCAGCAGTTGAGCGAAAGATTGGTGAAAGTTCCAAAGGTAGAATCCGTCAATTATACAGGACTTCCTTTTAACTCCTTTCACGCATTGAGCAATAGTCAGTTTGGCGAGCGTCCAGGTGCTATGTTTACGTTCAATCTGGCATCGCGCGAAGCATGTTTTAGCTTTCTAAACAAACTAAAGCTAATAAAAAGAGCCACTAACTTATTCGACAATAAGACATTGGCTATTCATCCTGCTAGTACTATTTTTGGTAATTTTACTGAAGCAGTACGGCGCGACATGCATGTTTCTGACAAAACAATTCGTATTTCTGTCGGTTTGGAAGAAGTTGAAGATTTGTTTCGGGATATAAATCAGGCTTTATTATAGTAGAATCTACCCCCCTAAATTTCAATAAAAACTCGTAATTTTATATTAGCACATCAAAAAAAGGGACGCAAATTTATTGCGTCCCTTTTTTTGATTGTTATAGTGGAATTATGCTCCAAAATCATCAAATCTGAGCATTTCTGGCGGTACACCCAAACTGTCGAGCATACCTTCAACTGCTTTAGCCATTGGGCCAGGACCACACATATAGTATTCAATATCTTCTGGCGAATCTTGCTCTTTCAAGTAATTCTCAAATATTACATTGTGAATAAAACCAACATAGCCTGTCCATTTATCTTCTGGCTGTGGTTCACTAAGTGCAATGTTGAAACTGAAATTTGGAAATTCAGCTTCCAATTTTCGGAAATCAGGTTCGTAGAAAACTTCATTTTTAGACCGAGCACCATACCAATAGGATATTTTACGGTCACTAATTTTTAATGTTTCAAGTAGATGTAAAATGTGTGAACGAAGTGGCGCCATACCAGCTCCACCGCCTATATAAAGCATTTCTCTTTTTGAATCTATCACTGGGAAAAACTCGCCAAAAGGACCTGATACCTTAACTTTATCGCCTGGCTTAAGGTTGAAAATATAAGAAGAACAAAGGCCTGGTTTCACATTTTCGAAACCACCAATAGCACGGTTAAAAGGTGGCGTTGCAATACGAACATTAAGCATAACTATATCACCCTCAGCTGGATAGTTGGCCATTGAATAAGCTCGCATAGTTTCTTCTTCATTTTTGCATGCTAAATCCCAAAGTTTCATTTTGTCCCAATCGGTACGAAAACGATCCTGTACTTCAAAATCTGAGAATTTAATATCATACTTAGGAACATCAATTTGAATATATCCACCCGATGTAAAATTCAAATGTTCACCTTCAGGCAATTTAACGATAAGTTCTTTTATAAAAGTAGCCACATTATTGTTTGAAACCACTTCGCATTCCCATTTCTTAACACCCAAAATGGCTTCATCCATTTTAATAGTCATGTCATTTTTTACTTTAACCTGACAGCCAAGCCTCCAATTATCTTTTATCTCTTTGCGGGTAAAATGCACAGTTTCGGTAGGTAAAATCTCACCACCGCCTTCAATAACCTGACATTTACATTGAGCGCATGAACCACCACCACCACAAGCCGATGGAAGATAAATGGATTGAGAAGATAAAGTAGTTAACAATGTGCTACCAGCTTCTGCCAACACTACTTTTTCACCATTAATGGTAATGGTAACATTCCCAGATGAAACTAAATAGCGTTTTGCAATTAATAGCATACCTACTAAAAGCAAAATTACAAAAAGGAAAACTGCCAGACTGGCGAATAAAATAACATTTGAACCTACTGCTAAAATCATGAGAAATAGTTGTTTGTTTATTCAATTACCTCTTTATGAGGCTTTGTAAAATCAAAAAATAGAGAAACTTAGAACCAAAAATGAGTTATTTCACATTCCCGTTTTAAGTGATGTAGCTGATATTATATTTTCAATCCAGAAAAACACATAAATGCAATGCCCATCAAAGCCACAGTAATAAATGTAATACCCAAGCCTCGTAATGGTGCAGGCACATCCGAGTATTCCATTTTTTCTCGTATAGCAGCCAGTCCAACAATAGCCAATGTCCAACCCACACCCGAACCAATAGCGTAAGAAGTAGTCTCTGCCACATTGTTAAAAGCTCGTTGTTGCATAAACAATGAGCCACCCATGATAGCACAGTTTACAGCAATAAGGGGTAAGAAAATTCCCAACGAGGAATAAAGCGAAGGACTGAATTTTTCAACTGCCATTTCTACCAACTGTGTCATGGCAGCAATAACTGCAATAAAAAGAATGAAAGCTAAATAGCTCAAATCAAGATCCTTTAGGTTTGGACTAAGCCAAGTTAGAGCACCTTCTTTAAGCACATGCACTTCCAGCAAATAATTTATTGGAAGTGTAATTGCCAACACAAAAATTACCGCCATTCCCAATCCAATGGATGTTTTCACATTTTTTGAAACGGCAAGATAAGAGCACATTCCCAAAAAATAAGCAAAAATCATATTGTCGACAAATATCGACTTAACAAAAATACTAGCTACGTTTTCCATATAATTTACAAAAAACCCTTAACCCAATTGGTGGAATAAGAGATGATAATATTAACTTATACTAATTCCTTGAATAATTCATTTAAAATCAGGTACTTGGCAAAAATAGAGAACCAATACTGACTTCGTTTTACTTCATTTAACCATCTCAATATAAGATGAGCAAATTTATCTATTTCTCTTGCAATTCTTTATTTCTGGCACGATGAACCCAAATGACACATGCAACAATTATAAGTGCCATTGGTGGTAAAATCATTAAACCATTATTGGCATACCCAGCTTCATAAAAAGAATGAGGTATAACTTTGAATCCCAACAATGTACCAGAACCTAGCAGTTCACGAAAAAAAGCTACGACTACCAATATCCATGCATATCCAAATCCATTTCCAAATCCATCTACAAAAGATTCCCAAGGATTATTAGCCATTGCAAAAGCCTCCAATCGTCCCATAAGAATACAATTGGTAATAATCAAACCAATATAAACAGATAACTGAACACTAATGTCATAAGCGTAGGCTTTTAGAAATTCGCTTACAATTGTAACCAAGGAAGCTACTACCACCAACTGCACAATAATACGAATTCGATTGGGAATTGTATTTCGCAACAATGAAATTATAAGATTTGAGAAAGCTACAATAATTGTAACCGACAATCCCATTACCAATGCTGGTTCCAGCTTGGCAGTAACCGCCAATGCTGAACATATTCCGAGTACTTGAACGGTAATAGGATTATTTTTGCTTAAAGGTACTAAAAATACCTGTTTTGTTTTTTCCGACAATAATTTACTCATTTTTTAGCTCCTCCATCTATTGTTTTTAAATACTTTTCGTATTGACCAATACAGTTAAGAAGCATTTTCTCTACTCCCTTACTTGTTATAGTACCACCCGAAATACCGTCAATTTGATCTTGCTTATCTGTTGTTTGTCCTGCTTTCATTACAGCTATCGAAACAAATTCATTTTTGTCATTTAAAATACTTTTACCAATAAATTCAGACTGAAAAGCTGGCAAAGATATTTCAGCGCCCAAACCAGGCGTTTCACTTGCATGTGAAAAATTGGCACCAAAAATAGTACTTTTGTCTTCATTTAAAGCTATATAGCCCCATATTGGACCCCATAAACCAGTGCCTCGCAAAGGAATTATATATTTAACCTTACCATCTACATTAGCCACATAGATTGGTAATTTACGCTCTTCCAACTTCTTAGCCAATTCTTTATTTACATCAATATCAAAGGCTTCGTCCTTATTATCTGATATGATTTCTGCATTAGAATTTATTGTTAAAGCTGTTGTTATGTACTTTGTGTACAAAGCCTCTGCATCCTGATCCTTAGTATCAATAAGCAACGAACTCAAAATTTGCTTTTTCTTATCTACTTTAACATTTTTGTTTTGGGTATCCTTTAAAGCTCCCGAAACAAATGCTAACGTTAAAGCTACAATTACAACCATTACAGTGGCGTATATTAGCGTATAACTGTTACTATTTGTATTCATAATTTTTAATTTCAATTTTTCAATTATATAATCTTATCTAATTCAGAAAGGAGAAATTTGCAAACCGTTTTTTTTTATAACAAAAAATAAACTGCCAACTCCAAATTACAGCAGAAATTATTTGACAATACGCTTCAAACGTCTTTTTATATTTGCTTCTACTACGTAATAATCAATTAAAGGAGCAAAAATATTCATTAACAATATTGCAAGCATCATTCCTTCAGGATAGCCTGGATTTAATACCCTTATAATTATTGTCATAGCACCAATCAAAAATCCATAAATATATTTACCTGTTTCGGTACGAGCAGAAGTAACAGGGTCGGTGGCCATAAATACTGCACCAAATGCAAATCCACCAAAAACCAAGTGATTGAACCAAGGAAAATGAGCGGCTGCTGTATTTGGTCCCCACATATTAAATACTAATGCCAAAATGGCACCTCCAGCAAAAACAGAAAACATCGTTTTCCAACTTGCCACCCCTGTTATTAAAAGAACAGCTGCACCAATTAGAATTGCTAAAGTAGAAGTTTCGCCAATAGATCCAGGAATAAATCCCAAGAAACCATCGATAAAACCAATTGGATTGCCAAGAATGTTTGTAATTTGAGGATTTGAAATTTCGGAGGTAGCAACCTGTCCAAGTACTGTTGCACCCGAATAACCATCTACAGGAGTTCCGGCACCTAATCCAAAGGTTTGCGCTGTACGAACCCATACCACATCGCCCGACATAAAGGTAGGATATGCAAAAAACAAAAATGCACGCGTAACTAAAGCCACGTTAAATATATTCATACCCGTTCCACCAAAAACCTCTTTAGCAAAAATTACCGCAAAAGCAGTTGCAACGGCTACCATCCAAAGTGGCGTATCAATAGGAACTATAAGTGGAATGAGAAAACCAGAAACCAAAAAACCCTCTTGAATTTCATGTCCTTTAATTTGTGCTACCGTAAACTCAATGCCCAGTCCTACACCATAAGAAACTACAATAAATGGTAGAACAGCTAAAAATCCATATATAAATTCTGACCATAATCCTACTGATTGCCCAATGGCTAAAAAATGCTGATAACCAACATTATACATACCAAATAATAAAGCTGGTACGAGTGCCAAAATTACAATTACCATGGTACGTTTTGTATCAGCAGCATCATGTATATGGGTTCCGCTTTTGGAAGTAGCATTTGGAACGAACAAAAATGTTTCCAAACCATCAAAAATCGAATGAAGCTTCTCTAATTTTCCACCTTTTTCAAAATGCGGCTTCTGTTTATCTATAAAATTTTTAAGTGCACTCATATTTTTATTTGTAATAATAACCCTATACCGAAAAACATCGGAACAAATTAAAGGGCTGAAGTTAGTTTTGTTTTGTCAAATGTCTTAATTTCAATGCTTCAAAATTAGTGCTTTTACTAACGCTTTTAAAAGCAAAATTGAATTACTCCATTTCTTTTTTCATATTGTCCAACGCTTTCCGAACAATCAGTTGCAGAGGTAATTTAGAAGTACAAACAAATTCGCAAAGTGCCACATCTTCGGGTGCAATTTCATAAGCACCAAGGGCTTCCATTTTATCAATATTCCCAGCAATCATTGCCTTAATAAGAAATTCGGGTAAAATATCCATTGGCAATACTTTATCATATTCGCCCGACATAACTATTGCACGTACCCCGCCAAGCAAGCGAGCATCATACTCATAATTTATTTTCCCAAAAAGTTTCTGGATTAATTTGTTGTTGGTAATTCCATTAAAATACATGCGGGTAGTACTAAATTTATTGAAACGAGGCATAGCCCATCCAAATAATTCGTGGGTTTCGCTCCCTTCAGCAATCACTGTTATTTGCGATGAAAATGGATCTAGAAAACCGTTGGCAGAAATTTGCAAACCACTTAGAACATTGCCACTAATGAAGCGTAATGTTTTAGTTGAATTTATATTCGATTTAACAAACGGCTCTATATTACTACCAACCAATGTTTTAAAGTATCTTGGATTTGTAACTTCTGGGCCAGTAAGTGCAATTGTTTTTGTCAAGTCAACAATTCCTTTATTGAAAAAACGACCTATAAACAACACATCTTGTACATTTATAGTCCACACCACATCTCCTTTATTAATCGGATTGGTGTGGTGAATTTGAATTCCAACATTGCCTATGGGGTGCTTTCCATCATACTCGGTTATTTCCACATTTTTTGTAGCACGAAAATCGGTAGAAGCAGTTCCAGCTTTAATACCAAGTTGTACTTTTCTAAAAGTCAACTTTTGTATTGCATCAATTCCTGCTTGAAAATCAGCAGTTTGTCCCTTTAAAATAAATTCATAATCTGGAGCAAGTGGTGCAGTATCAAAAGTAGAGATGTAAATGGCTTTTGGTGTGTGAGTTGGATTGGCAATTACATCGTAAGGTCGTTGTTTGATAAACGACCAAAGTCCAGATGTTAGTAATTGAGCTTTTATTTGTTCGCCAGAAAGACTAGAAACAGGCTTCACATCAAACTTCTGATACGAAGTGATAGCCTCACGTTGGATAGTAATACTTAACACTTTTCTACGATCGCCACGGGTAACTGCTAAAATGTTACCACTTACGGGTGACACAAAATTCATTTCCAGAAAAGTTTTATCATGAAAAATGGGTGAGCCAGCTTTTACCTTATCACCTTCTTTTACCATTAATTTTGGTATAATTCCACGATAATGGTCAGGAATTAATGCGATAACTTCAGAAATTAGCGAATTTTCAGAAACAATTTGCTCTTGTGCTTTACCACTTAACTGAATGTCCAAGCCACGTTTTGTTTTTATTAGGTTAGCCATATAAGTAATTAATAATGAATTATAAAGTGTTTATTAAGTATTGATAACACTAGTACCAAAACTAGAACAAAACTTCCAAATTATATTGTAAATGGTACAATATAGAAACAATAATAATCAATTTCAATCAAAAAATGCGTAATAATAATTGCAACTAAACTTCCGTTTCTCAAATAGATAATTGTAACAAGCGCATTATCCTTCACTTAATCTAAACTGAAAGAATATATGCATATATCAAAAAGTGCTGTAAAAGTACATTTATTTAATCATTCAACAATTACAATTAAAGAAAAATTTCGTTATTTGAGTCTGCTCCGATAAGTCGATTTTATATTTTTGAACGTTAAGAACGGAAAGACACAAAGACGCAAAGGTTTGAAATACAGAGAATAAATTTCTTTACGTCTTAGCAACTTAGTGTTTTTCAGTTAAAATAAACACTTATCGGAGTGGACTCTTATTTGTTTTCAACAATTTTATATTACTTGTTTTTTATTGTTATTCCGCTAAAATGCTTATTTTTGTACACTATAATTACCATTGCAATTAACTAAAATATGTCTCGAATGAAAAATCAAATATTTTCACTCATAATACTTTCAAGCCTAAATCTTTTTTCTCAAACAATTAACAGAACTTTATTATTCAATCCCCAAATAAAAACATTGCAAATAGGTGTTCAGGGAGAGAAACTAGGTTTACCAATATTAGAGCTTAATGGTGCTAATACATTAAAAGTTAGCTTCGACGAAATGTCTCATGAAACTCATTCATATTCTTATAAAGTGTTGCACTGCAATGCAGATTGGACTTTATCTAATCTTAATTCCAATGAATATCTTGGTGGGTTTACTACGGGCAATATAAATGATTTTACACTATCGGTTAACACGACTTTTCTATACACCCATTATCAATTTAATATCCCCAACGAGGATATGAATTTTAAGATTTCTGGAAATTATTTGCTTATTATTTATGAAGATAATGTGATAGAAAAACCTATTGCGCAAGCTTGTTTTTCAATAGTAGAACCACGTGTTTATATAACTCCAAATTTGCGTGGAAATACTGATACAGAAATAAATGAACGATTACAACAATTGGATTTTGAAGTTGAATTAAATGGTTATTTGGTACGAGATGCTGCCTCAGAAATTAAAGTTGTTGTTCGTCAAAACAATAGAACCGACAATCAAGTAACTGACATTAAACCAACTTTTTTATCAAATTCAAAACTAAGCTTTATCAACAATAAAGCATTGATTTTTGAGGGGGGATATGAATATCATCGTTTCGATATTTCGTCGGTTTATGGAGGAGGCGAAGGTGTAGAAAATATCCGTTATAATCGCACAAATTATGTTGCAAATTTATATGAGAATAAAATTACAACTTCTAAAACATATATGCAAGAAATGGATGTGAACGGTAAATATGTAATTAATATGCAAAATGCGCAAGATGATAATGTGGAGGCTGATTATATGTATGTAAATTTCAGTCTGGCTGCTAAAAACCCATTTTTTGATGGTCAAATATACTTGGGCGGTGAGTTTAATTTCAACTTAATGAATGATATTTCGCGCATGAAATATGATTTGAACAAAGAATCCTACGTTCAAACAGTATTGTTAAAACAGGGAGGGTACAATTATCAGTATTGGTTTCTACCTAAGGGAGAAAGAGCGGCAACTACAGAGCGAATAGATGGAACTTATTGGCAAACCCGCAACGAATATAGCATTTACATATATCACAGGGGTTGGGGCGACAGGTATGACAGGCTGGTTGGAGTTAAAGGATTGGAATAAAATGTTGATAATTTTAATTTGAAATAAATAGAAAATTAGTAGTATTATGAAAGTTTACAAATTTGGCGGCGCATCGGTGCGCTCCGCAGAAGGTATCCGCAACATTTTAAGTATTGTTTCGGGGGTTAATGACAATTTATTTATTGTTATTTCGGCAATGGGAAAAACTACCAATGCAATGGAAATAGTATTGGAGCATTTTATGAAAACTAATCGCAAAGAGGCTTTGCAAAAGTTGGAAGAAGTAGAAACCTATCATTATGAGATTATTAAAGAGCTATTTGCGAAACCAGAAAATGGCTATGTGGTTATAGATTCACTATTTTCGGAACTAAAAGAGTTTATAGCTACTAGTATTGGGGATGATTATGATTGTTGGTACGACCGCTTAGTTTCTTATGGTGAGGTTATTTCTACGCGTATCATTTCTGCATATTTATCCGAATCGGGCATTGTAAATGAATGGTTGGATATGCGGAGCTTGCTTGTTACCGACAGTAAATTCCGTGAAGCCAATGTGCGCATGGACGCCTCGCAGGTACGCTTGCAAAATGCTGCCGATTTTAAAACCCAACGCATTTATATAGGTCAAGGTTTTATTGGTGCAAATATAAAAGGCGACCCCACTACCCTTGGACGCGAAGGTTCGGATTATTCTGCCGCCATAGTTGCAAATTTACTGAATGCTGAAAGTGTTACAATTTGGAAGGATGTACCTGGCATCCTAAATGCAGACCCACGTTTGTTTGAAAACACGGTGCTAATTCCGGAACTCACCTACTTAGATGCAGTAGAATTGGCCTACAGTGGAGCACAAATTATTCACCCAAAAACCATTAAACCACTGGAGAATAAAGGAATACCACTTTATGTAAGTCCGTTTGGAAATCCTACCGAAAAAGGATCGGTAATAAAAGCCGTTACCGAAAAGCCGATTGATATTCCAGTTTTAATACTGCGAAAAAATCAAGTTTTAGTAACCATTCGTCCCCGCGATTTTTCGTTTGTATTGGAAGAAAGCCTCTCAAAAGCCTTTTTGATAATGAATAAACACCGCCTCAAGGTATCGTTAATTCAAAATTCGGCCATCAGTATTTCGGTATGTGTGGAAAATAATCGATATCTGACAGATGCTTTAGACGAACTGGGTAATGAATTTAAAGTAACATACAACGATGGTTTAGAACTGCTCACTATCAGAGGAATAACAGATGAAATAGTTGCAAAAACCACCAAAGACCGTACGATTTTGTTATTGCAACGCACTAGAAGAAGTGGTCGGTTTTTGATGAAAGAAACCTTAGTAATTAAAAGTTGAAATTAACTCACTTAATTCAGCAATTAATTATGGATTAACCAATTCTTTAATAACTTAATTATTGAACTTAGATATCCATAAAACGCAAAAAACCGTTTGATTTATTTTCAAGCGGTTTTTTTTTATTTAATGGATTGTATCATTTTGCCAATTCAAAAACTTTTTCGAGCGTGTAGGTGGCTGATTGTGTTTTCTCTGCTGCATTTATCATTGCTTTAGCCACTTCACGGGCTTGAATTGGTTTGTAACGGTTGAAGAATCCCAATTTATTTAAACCATTCATAACTGAAAGTCCAATGCTTTCACCCAATCGCTTTTCGGTTCTATCACCCGCCAATTGTCCGGGTTGCAAAATACTAATTACCTTGAATGGCAATGTTTTAACCGTATCTTCAAGCTGACCTTTCATTTTCATATAAAAAGTACTGGATTTTGAACTTGCACCAGCCGAAGAGACCACCACATAAGCAGGAACACCATTATTCGCTGCAAAATTAGCAACCCAATATTGATAATTATAATCAACATTAAATTGTGCATCTTTGTTTTTAGCTTTGGCAATGGTAGTTCCCAAAGTAGAAAACAACACATCGCCTGCTATCAATGCACTCCATTTTTCAGTTTTTTCAAAATCCACAATCTGTTCATTAAGTTTGGGATGACTTACACCACTTGGACGACGAACAAATGAAACAATTTCTGAATAGAGTTCTGATTGCAATAATAATTTTATAAGTTGTGTGCCCACCATCCCTGTAGCACCAATAACAATTGCTTTTTTCATTATTCAGCTTTTTGAGGTTTGTCCTGTAAAAATATTACTTATACTAAACGATATAAATAAAGGCAAAAACTCATTTGTTATTTGCCTATATCTATGTGTAAATATTGTTACCTGACTTAAAAAAAACTTATAAACGTCCGTCCACCCAGCGTCTGTCAACCACTGCTTTAGCATCAAAAACAACAGCCCCAATGGCATTATAATGCTCAAAATCAATGTCCTTAAATTCATCGTGAGAAACGGCAAGTAACACGGCCTGATATTTTTTTGATTTGTCCAATTCGGAGATAATTTCCACCCCATACTCATGTTTTACTTCTTCGGCCGAAGCCCAAGGATCGTAAATGTCAACATGCAAGCCAAATTCCACTAGTTCTCGGTAAATATCAATAACTTTGGTGTTGCGAATATCGGGGCAATTTTCTTTAAAGGTCACACCAAGAATCAACACTTTTGAGCCTTTGATAGTGTGATTTTTATGTATCATCAACTTCAACACTTTATTGGCAATAAATGGTGCGATGCTATTATTTACATGGCGACCAGAAAGTATAACTTTTGGCACATATCCCAACGATTCTGCTTTGCTAGCCAAATAATATGGATCTACACTGATGCAATGACCACCGACCAAACCTGGACGATATTTAAGAAAATTCCATTTTGTTCCAGCAGCATCTAATACATCATTGGTATCAATACCCACTTTATCAAAAATTAAAGCCAATTCATTTACAAACGAAATATTTACATCGCGCTGCGCATTTTCGATAATTTTAGAAGCTTCTGCTACTTTAATGCTTGGTGCTTTATGAGTTCCAGCAGTTATAATGGACGCATAAAGGCCATCTACACGGTCGGCAATTTCTGGTGTAGAGCCAGAAGTTACTTTCATTATTTTAGTAAGTGTATTTATTTTATCGCCCGGATTAATACGCTCTGGACTGTAACCCGCAAAAAAATCGGTATTGAAAACCAAACCCGAATGCTTTTCAATTACAGGAACACAATCTTCTTCGGTACATCCTGGATAAGTGGTTGATTCATAAATAACAATATCGTTTTTGCTAATTACCCTGCCCAACATTTCCGATGCCTTAAAGAGCGGCGTTAAATCGGGCATATTAAATTGATTGATTGGAGTTGGTACAGTTACAATATAAGTGTTATATCCCTTTAAATCATCTTCGTTTGAAGAGAATGAAAGTCCGCATTCTGGATTTATGTTTCTTAAACTAGTAGCTTCCAGCAAACTATCCAAATCGGCCTCTAATGTATGATCAAATCCCTGCTTTAATTCTGCTACCCGCTCTTTATTTATGTCAAAACCAAGCACATTGTATTTCTTTCCAAACTCAATAGCGAGTGGTAAACCAACATATCCTAAACCAATAATAGCAATTTTGAAGTTTTTCATCGAATTATTTTTTTAATTTTTTTTGTGTCTAATGCGAATACTGAAATATGACAAGAATAAATTACTGACAAAATTATTGAACTTAATCAGAAAAAAATATTTGAACGCCCAGCTTATGAAGTAATTAATACATCTAAAGGATTGCAAAGATAATATAAAGCATTCAAAATACCCTAAAATAAACTATAAAAATAAGACATAAATCCATGAATTAACGTCAATATTAAGATTGAATTAAAAAATATTATTTCAACAATAACGAACTGTCGCCATAACTCAAAAATCGGAAATCATTTGCTAATGCATATTCATAAATTTCCATCCAATCTCCATCTACAAAAGCCGAAACAAGCAACAATAAGGTACTTTTGGGTTGGTGAAAATTGGTGATAATACCATCAACAACACGGAATTTGTAACCTGGTTTTATCATTATTTGAGTAGCTGCGTGCAATGTAGTCAAATTATTGGTATCCAAATAATCCAAAATGTTTTGTAATGCTTTTTCCACCGTAACGTACTCAGTTTGTTCGTAAGGTTGCCATTGCGAAACATGAAATTGCTCGCTCACATTCTGATAATTACCCTCTCCTACTCCATTGGAAAAATTTTGCCCAATGTAATATAAACTTTCAAGGGTTCGCACAGAAGTAGTTCCCACTGCAATAATATTTCCTAATTTACTCAGCAGATGTTCTATGGTAGATTTATGCACCGAAATCACCTCGGTATGCATGTGGTGATCGTCAATGGTTTCGGTTTTAACGGGTTGAAAAGTGCCCGCTCCCACATGCAACGTCACTTCATCTGTTTCAATGTTTTTAGCTTTTAGTGTTTCAAAAACTTCGGATGTAAAATGTAATCCTGCCGTTGGAGCAGCTACCGAGCCTTTAATTTTGGAATAAACAGTTTGATAGCTTGTAAGGTCACTTTCCTCAGTTTTTCGGTGTAAATAGGGCGGAATAGGTAGCTCGCCCGCATTTTCGAGTATTTCACCAAAGTGAACATTTGAATTATCCCATCTAAAATGAATTTCGTGCGTATTGGCTTCTGTATTAATTCGCTCCACAGTTAAATTACAAATTTCATCTCTTATTTCAATGGATTTGCTTAACATTCCGTCTTTCCATTTATTGAGATTTCCCACCATACATTTCCACACGCATTCTTTATTTGCACCCAACGAGAGGGCATAGTCAGAAGGTTTAATTGGCTCTAAACAAAACACTTCGATGCGCGCTCCGGTAGATTTGTGGAAAATAAGTCGTGCCTGAATAACGCGAGTATTATTATAAACCAACAGACATTTTTCTGGTAAAAATTCCGCAATGTTGGAGAATTTACTCTCAGAAATTGTTCCATTCTTATAGAGCAATAATTT
>JFJP01024012.1_pt1 | contig 45353 bp, 37 predicted proteins | sample 431651 | NCBI WGS metagenome assembly JFJP01 (sample SAMN02602958, study PRJNA72255) | Microbial mat metagenome, whole genome shotgun sequencing project. | biome: fresh water; feature: sink hole; material: water; isolation source: purple microbial (photo- and chemosynthetic) mats found in...
TTCAATGATCTCAAACGCAAGTGAGCCCCATACTCTGAGTCCCTCTGATACCTAAACTTTAGGTGTCTTTGTTTGTGGATGGGAATTATAGACAAATCAATTCTTTTTGTCAATGATTTTTCTAAAATATTCATTTTTTATCTATCACACTTAATATTTATTGCTAAAATCATGGGATAATCTCCTATGCTGATGCTAATCAATTGCTGAGACCAGAGCAGGTGATAAAGAACATTTTTTTGCTTGTTGCTTTATATTTACTCTTTATATATAGAATTCAATGCGAAAATTCAAAATAACTCTTGAGTGAAAGAGTAAAATTAAAAAGGAAAGATATGGGATTATATGATCGCGATTATGCAAGAGGTGATTCTTTTGCTTATGGAACTGCTTCAAAGAGTGAAACACAAATAATCTCTTTTGTAAAAGAGACTTATAAACTTTTTGCAGCTTCTATGATGGCAGGTGCTGTCGGTGCTTATGTTGGTGTTCCAATGGCTGCTACTATTTCAGCATGGTTCATTCCATTGTTTATTCTAGAAATAGGATTACTAATAGGTTTGCATTTTGTAAAGCATAAGCCAGGAATCAATCTTGCTGTTATGTTTGGCTTTGTTTTTATGACAGGACTAATGCTTGCTCCTCTTCTTTCTCATACGCTTGGAATGAGCGGCGGCGGAACGATTGTCGGAAATGCATTTGCCATGACGGCAGTAGTTTTTGGTGCAATGAGCTTTTATGCTATCAAAACGAAAAGAGATTTTACGAGTTACGGCAAACCGTTAATGATTGCTTTATTTGTAATTATGGGTTTTTCAATTTTAAACATGTTCCTTGGTAACCCAATCTTACATGTTGTGATATCAGGCGTAGTGGTGCTTTTATTTAGTGTTTTAGTTGTTTATGATACACAAAATATTATGAATGGTGCTTATGAAACTCCGATTGATGGAGCCATAGCACTTTATTTAGACTTTTTAAATATATTTACTGCTCTGCTTCACCTATTTGGCATCTTCGGAAATGATGACTAACGCTCTGTCGCCCGAACTTTTTCGGGTGATTGATGCAAATCTCAATCGCCTTAAAGAAGGTATTCGTGTTGTCGAAGATATCATGCGCTACCGTGACAACAACAAAGGACTCTCCTCCAAACTAAAATCATTACGACATCTTGCCCGCGTTGAAGAGACTACGGAACTTTTAACAAGTCGCGACAGCATCAACGATGTTCTTCGCCCTACCATCAAAAGTGAACTCAATCGCACAGACATTAAAAGCATAATTTTGGCTAATTTCAAAAGAGCGCAGGAGTCTTCCCGTGTCTTAGAAGAGTTATACAAACTGCACAATGCAGGCTATAGTGAAAACTTCAAACATATTCGCTATGAACTTTATAATCTTGAAAAAATAATCATTCTTAACGAGAAGTGATAAAGACTACCTCAAACTCTAAATAGTTAAGCGGATACTCATTCATGAGTTTTTTCGTCTGCTTGTAATCGAGCGCTTTCCTTGAAGCACTCACTCCACTTTGCTTAATATACTTAAACATCTCCCGCGTTGATTCAAACTCTAACCTATAGTTTATAATCTCAAACTCTGCGTCAAAATATTTTTTTTGTAAATCATGAACCTCTTGCACTGTTCGCAACATGGGCTCTAATGATGCAGTTAGGTTTAAAGTTTTAAAAGTATTGGCTGTAAAAATAGCAAAGGAGACGGGAACATTCAGCTCTTTGATGCTCTTAAATATACCCTCAAGGTCTTGCGCCCACTGAAGTGCTGATGCGGAAAAAATAGAGTCATACTTGTTTGATGCGAGTTTTTCAAAAAGCGATGCATCATTAAAATCACCGTATAGGCAATGAATATTGTCTGATTTAGGATGCAACTCAAGCATTCCAGGCGCAAAATCGATGCCTGTAAAACTTTCATATTCCCAATCAATAATCTTGCATAAGGCTCCGCTTCCACATCCAAGGTCAAGAATGTTTTTAGGCTGAGTTACGAGTTTTGAGATGAGTTTGTGTGCAACTTTATTTTGTATGACATTATGAGAGCCGTAATGCACGGCGTACTTTGAAAATTCTGAGCTTATGTTCATTAATATGCTTTATCAAAAAATAAAAGAAGACACAAGATGATAAGTTTTAAAAAGTATCTATTTTTTTTAACTTCAAACTCTCACTTACGCACCCTGCTTCTTTATGAAATTATATCCTAACTTTGTAATCCTCTTTTTTTTAGATATAATTCGCCACTTTTTTATTATTAGGAATTTATGAATGACTACTAGTCTTTTACTTACTATTCAAATCGTTTTAGTCGTAATCTTAGTTATTGCAGTTATGTTACAAAAAAGCTCGAGCATAGGGCTTGGTGCTTATAGTGGTTCTAATGAGTCAGTTTTTGGGGCAAAGGGTCCTGCTAGCTTTTTATCTAAAGCAACATTTTTTATAGGATTTCTATTTGTTGCAAACACCATTATATTAGGATACGTTTACTCTTCTGCTAAAAATAAATCGGTTATGGATGCTCTTGTTGAAAATACAAATGTAACAGCGCCAACTGCCCCTACCACACCACTAGAGAACAATCAAACAAAAAAATAGTTGCATTTTGCAACTATGCTTTGACTAAAATTCTCTTCTGAATCATTTTATTTCAATTAAAATATTTCTTGCTACAATTAGGGATTATTTTTTGGATATCACAAGGAAACAAAAATGTTAAGTGAACTATATAGCGAATGTGAAAAAAAAATGCAATCAAGCACAAATCATATGCTAAAAGATTTTAAAACACTCAGAACAGGAAAGATTACAACTTCTGTTTTAGATAATGTAAAAATTGACTATTATGGAACCATGACAGCTCTTGATCAGGTTGGCTCAATAATCGCAACTGATGCCACAACCATAGTTATAAACCCTTGGGAAAAAAATCTTTTGTCCATGATTGACAATGCTATCTCAAAGGCAAATATTGGTGCAACCCCCAATAATGACGGTACACAAATTAAATTGTTTTTTCCTGCAATGACAGTTGAACAGAGAAAAGAATCTGTTAAGCAAATGAAGGGAATGGGCGAAGATGCAAAAGTTTCCATTAGAAATGATAGAAAAAATGCAAATGACAAAATCAAAAAACTAGAAAAAGATAAAGAAATTACCGCGGATGAATCCAAAGCCGCACAGGATGCAATTCAAAAAATTACCGATAAGTTTTCAGTAAAAATTGAACAAATTTTAAAAGATAAAGAAGCAGAAATCCTTAAAGTTTAAAATGAAAATTCAACACTCTAAAAAATCAGATTTGTACATGTAAAAATTTCGCATGTCAAAATATCAAGGTAAACACATGGACATCAAGCAAATTTATATGGATGCAAATGCTCTTTTAGAAGGGCATTTTAAACTTAGCAGTGGAAATCACTCTGGGTTTTATCTTCAATCTGCAAAAGTATTGGAAAACCCAAAAACTGCAAAACTTCTTGCCGATGCCTTAGCTAAACAAATTAAAGAGAGTGGACTTGAAATAGATACGGTTTGTGCTCCCGCACTTGGCGGTCTAATAGCCGGTTTTGCCCTCGCTCAAGCGCTTGATTGCCGTTACATTTTTGCTGAGAGAGTTGAGGGTGTTATGAGTATTCGCCGTGGTTTTGAAGTGAGCAAAGGCGAAAAAGTACTTATGTGCGAAGACATAATCACAACGGGTGGTTCTGCCATGGAAGCCGCAAGCGTGGTAGAGAGTCTTGGCGGGAAAATCGTCGGTATTGCTGCTTTGGCAAATCGTGGTTTTTGTAGGCGCGAACATAGCAATGTTGTAACAAAACCTAACTGTAAACTTCCACAGGATATCCCATTTTTTGCTTTAGCTGATTTTACATTTGAAATGTACACACCTGATGCATGCCCGTTTTGTAAAAATGGAAGTAATGCCATTAAACCTGGTTCAAGAGGAAACTAATCTTAAGTTTGTCTTGGATTGACTTAGTTAGCTAATAGTACTTTACTTGGCAAGAGAGCATTCTCTCTACGAGGACTCTTGCAACTTCTAGTTTTCCATCGACAATCACCGTAACATTTAAATCTGCAAGCATATTTTTTTCCTCCAAAGAGACAACTTTTACAATTAAATTTACATTTTTTTCATATTTAGAAACCGCTTCACAAATAAGCCGTTTTTTATCCATATTGTCAAGTGTAACTATGACGACAGCCGCATTTTCAACGTGTAGAGCATTTAATATAGAAGGTTTTGAAGCATCTCCTAAATAAGCCTCTCTTCCATCGCGAATAGCTTCTTTAACGTGCTTATGAGAATTATCTACAACTATATAAGAAGCATCTAGTTCATCAAGATATTTTGTCACGAACTTTCCGACAATACTGTATCCACAAACAACTATGTGATTTTTTCTTGCAGCAAGTGCAGACATGTCTGCAGATTCTTCTTTTTCTTTTACAAAAAATCCTACAATTTCATTGATTTTAGAGATGAAAAAAGGAGTTACAATCATAGAAAATATAACAATCATGGCTAAAAACTGAGCCAATTCATTATTTAAAACACCTCCTAAACTTGCAACCGAAAAAATTACAAAAGAAAACTCTCCCACTTGTGAAAGAGCAAGCCCCGTTTTAAATGAGACTGCATGTGAAGAGGACAAACGAAGAATTCCGTACATAATAACAGTTTTCAAGACTAAAACAGCCAAAAATATTCCTAAAACCAAATGGATATTTTGTGCAAAAAGTACAACATCGACTTTCATACCCACCACCACAAAAAAAGTACCTAAGAGAATATCTTTAAACGGGGCAATATCTGACTCTACTTTGTGATGATATTTCGTCTCAGCGATGATCATCCCCGCCACAAAAGCACCCAAAGAGTAGGTAAAACCCATTAAATCTGCCAAAAGAGAGGCTGAGACAACTATAAATAAAACAGAACCCATAAAAAGTTCATCAAGCTCTGAAGAGGCAGAAAAATGTAAAAGCCAGGTCATTAGCCGTTTACCTATAACAAAAAGAAGGCTCAGGACAACGACGGCACTAAGTAATGTATCTTGCAAAATAAGGACTACACTCTTGTTGCCATCAACCGTTAAAACACTAATAAGGATTAAAATAGGGATAACGGCAATGTCTTGAAAGACTAGTATTCCCGTAGCTCTTTGTCCATAGGGAGTATAAATCTCTTTTGAACTTTTTAAATAGCTTAAAACCACGGCAGTAGAAGAAAGAGCCAATGCTAGTGAAATAATCATAGAAGATTTTGCATCTAGAGCAAAAACATAATGGCAGGCAGCATACATAACCAAAGCGGTCAAACTAACCTGCATGGTTCCATTACCAAATATTTGCTGCTTCATGGAACCCATTTTTTCCAAAGATATCTCAAGACCTATGGTGAACATCAAAAAAACTATACCAAATTCACCAACCATCTCAAGAGCATGAGAATCATTAATATGGCGTAAATCAAAAACATAAACAATAATTGTCCCTGTTAAAATGTACCCAATAATTTGTGAAATACCTAATTTTTTTAGCAATATATTGATGATAATTGATATTCCTAAAGCCGCGATTATATAAATAAGTGCATTTTCCATTTAGGCTCTCATATTTTTTAACGAATTATATACTAAAAAGCAAGGCTTTATTTGATATATTATTAAAAATGGGATATACTTTTGGCAATGAAAGATGATTCGTTGTTACATCTTTAGTTTGCTTTATATTGGTGACTTTAGTGTTCACAGTACAATTTACTAAACGAAGACTTCACGATTATATTTTCAACCACTTCTAAAGAAGTGTATTTTTTAAAAAAGGTTATACAATGGCAGCATTAGTAAACGGAACAGTTAAATGGTTTAACAGCGAGAAAGGTTATGGTTTTATTGAGCAAGAAAATGGTGGTAAAGATGTATTCGTACATTTCCGTCAAATTAACAACTCAGGTCACGGTCGTGTTTCACTAAACGAAGGGCAAAAAGTTACTTTTGAAGTTGGTCAAGGCGAAAAAGGTCCTCAAGCAGAAAACGTTACAGGTCTGTAATTATTCTTCTTAAGCGAGGTTTTCCTCGCTTAATTTACTTCTTTTAAAAAAATTTCATATTTATAAATACATTCAAAAACTCCCAATCTTTGCAGATTTTAAGAGACTCTACACTACAATTGCTTCTATTATTACTATATTTTTAGAAGGTTTTTACATGACTAAATACATTTTTGTCACTGGAGGAGTTTTAAGTTCTCTTGGAAAAGGGATAACGGCTGCGAGTATTGGTACGCTTTTAAAGCACTCTGGCAAAAAAGTAGGCATGTTAAAAATCGATCCCTATATCAACGTTGACCCAGGAACCATGAGTCCACTTGAACATGGAGAAGTTTTTGTTACAAAAGATGGAGCAGAAACTGACCTCGACATAGGAAACTATGAAAGATTTCTTGATACTTCCTATATAAAATCAAGCAATATTACAACGGGGCAGGTTTATCTAAGCGTCATTGAACGTGAGCGCGCAGGTGGTTATTTAGGGCAAACTATTCAAGTTATTCCTCATATTGTTGGCGAAATTGTCAAGCGCATAAAAGAAGCGGGCGAAGGTCATGATATTCTTATTGTTGAGCTTGGTGGCACCGTTGGCGACATTGAAGGACTTCCTTTTATGGAAGCCATTCGCCAAATGAAACATGACGAAGAGGTTACGGGAACTTTTTTTGTACATGTGACACTTATCCCTTTTATCAAAGCTGCAGGCGAGTTAAAGTCAAAACCTACACAACATTCTGTTCAAGAACTTCGTCGTATCGGTATTACGCCACAAATGATTATTGCAAGAAGTGAACATCCAATGCCGAAAACTTTCAAAAAAAAGCTTGCCATGAGCTGTGATGTCAGTCAAGACAGCGTCATAGAAGCGCTTGATGCGGCGACTATTTACGACATTCCTATTACATTTTTGAGACAAAATATTTTAAAACCTATCTCTAAAGAACTTGAACTAGGCGAACTCAACCCCGATATGGAAGGGTGGGATAAATTGGTTAAAAAAATTGTACAACCCCAAAATCGTACAGTTGTCGGCTTTGTCGGAAAATATTTGGCACTCAAAGAGGCGTATAAATCTTTAACAGAATCCCTTATTCACTGCGGGGCGCACTTAGACACACGCGTTGAAATATGCTGGGTTGACAGCGAGGAAATTGAAGAGCGAGGAGCCGAGGCACTTCTTGGCGATTGCGACAGTGTTTTAGTTGCTGGCGGGTTTGGAAATCGTGGGATTGAGGGAAAAATTCAAGCTATTGAATATGCCCGTGTCAATAAAATTCCTTACCTCGGCATATGTCTTGGGATGCAACTCACGCTTGTTGAATACGCCCGAAATGTTTTAGGATATGAGGGTGCAAACTCTGTAGAATTTGATGAGAACACACCTTACCCGATGGTTTACCTCATCGATAACTTTTTAGACCAGTCGGGTGGAATGCAGCTTAGAACGCATAAATCACCGATGGGTGGAACGCTAAGACTTGGTGAATATCCTTGTGATACAAAAGAGGGTTCTATTTTAAGAGAAGCCTACGGCGGTGCAAAAACAATACATGAGAGACACCGTCACCGTTATGAAGCAAATCCTGCTTACCGTCAACAGCTTGAAGAAGCAGGCATGATAGTAACAGGCGAATCAAATGGACTTATAGAAACAGTTGAAATCAAAGGACATCCTTGGTTTTTAGGAGTTCAATTTCACCCAGAATTCACCTCAAGACTTCAAACTCCAAACCCTTCTATTTTAGCTTTTGTTCAAGCTAGCTTGAGTGCAAAGTAATATTAAAAAGCTAGATAAGTCAGCTCTTTTTGAGCTACTCTCTAAGCGATTTTCAAGTGCGGATAAAAAACTCTCACAAATTCCTGACCCTGATCTGCTTCATGACGCAACCAAATCAGCTCAAAAAATTGCTTTAGCCATAAGAGAAAAGAAGAAAATAACCTTAGTTGGGGATTATGATGTTGATGGTGTGAGCGCAACTGCCATCATGGTTGATTTTTTCAGACAAATTCCCTACCCGCTCGAAGCAATTATTCCAAACCGTTTTCATGACGGCTATGGAGTCAGTCCGAATGTTTTAGAGAGAATTAACGCGGATTTGGTCATAACGGTAGACAACGGTATTGCAGCGATTGCAGCGGCTCAAGTTTGTAAACAAAGAAATATTGAGCTCATCATTACCGACCATCATACTCCCTCAGAAATTCTCCCTGAAGCATTCGCTATTGTAGACCCAAAACTTTCTGCATGTGAATACCCTTTCAAAGATATTTGCGGCGCACAGGTCGCTTGGCTCCTCTTGGCACTTGTAAAAAAAGAGTTAAACCTCAACATTGACATGAAACAGTTTTTAGATATTTTAGCCATAGCCATTATCGCTGATATCATGCCACTTATCGACATAAACAGAACGTTAGTACAAGAGGGTTTAAAAGTTTTAATGCGCTCCTCTCGCCCCTCTTCTATCATCATAAGAGACTTTTTAAATAAATCTGCCGTTAGCTCTGAAGATATTGCCTTCGTGATTGCACCTCGCATAAACGCAGCGGGAAGGCTTGAAGACGCATCCATCGCACTTGCATTTTATACGGCAACGACAACTGCTGAGGCATTTAAACAATTTGAACTTTTAGGCAAACTCAATGATTTAAGAAAAGCGACCGAGGCGGAGTGCACAAAAGAAGCTATGGCTTGTGTAAATCATACCGACCATGTTATTGTGGTATCAGGCGAGAACTGGCATGAAGGTGTTGTGGGAATTGTTGCGGCAAGACTGGTGGAGCATTTTGGTAAGCCCTCTATTGTTTTGAGTTGTGAAAATGGAGTTGCAAAGGGAAGTGCTCGAAGCATTGGCGAAGTAAATATTTACGAACTGATAAAAGCAAATGCCTCTTGCTTAAGCAAATTTGGCGGGCATAAAATGGCGGCAGGGTTAGGGCTTTTGGAAGAAAACATTGATACTTTTAGAATCGCCATCAATGAAAGTGCTTCAAAACTTGACCCCAAAGATTTCCTGCCACAAAATAAAATCACAGGCATACTCTCAACGGAGGATATAGATTTAGAACTCTTGGCACTTTTAGAACAATTTGAGCCTTTTGGAGAGGCAAATTTACGTCCTAGTTTCTTGCTTCATGAAGCAGAAGTTGTAAGCATAAAGCTCATGGGGGCTGACAAATCGCACTCTAAAATTGAGGTACGACAATTTCCGCATGCCCTAAAAACTCTTGAACTTATAGCTTTTAGAACTGTTTATGAGATGCCTGAGGATAAAAAAATCACTTGTAGCTATACAGTTGCAAAAAATGAGTTTAATAACAAAGTCTCTCTCCAGCTTCTTCTTGGCAAAATATATTAATCATCATAAATTAAAGTTATGTATAAGATAAATTCTACTAGAATACTCCAACATAAATTTGTTTTATAAGCTTTATTTAATTTTAGCTTATTTTTATACTCTTCCAAAAAAATGCCCAGGAGGTATTACTGAATGGAAATAGAAATTTCAAGAAGAAAGTTTCTTCAAGGAACAGTAGCGATGAGTGTTGTCGGTGCCGCAGCACTTAGCACGAGTCTTTTATCAAACAACAGCGAACAAAGTTCAAACGCAGGTCCAACTTCACTCCAAAATTCAAAAACAGACCATAATAACTCCGTTGGTGTTGCAACATTATGTGAAATGTGCGTCAATAAATGTGCGCTTATTGCAAATGTTACCAATGGAATAGTAAGCAAACTAGACCCAAATCCTCTCTTTCCAAAATCGCAAAATATGCTTTGCGCTAGAGGAAATGCTGGGATTCAAGCACTTTATGACCCAGACCGTCTCAAATATCCAATGGTAAGAATTGGTGAAAAGGGAGAAGGGAAATTTAAACGTGTCACATGGGATGAAGCATATGAAGCTATTTTAAACGGAACAGATAAATTTCCAGGTCTTGCAAAAATTTTAGACGAAGAAGAAGACAATCGTTCTTGTGTGGGATACTGTGCGGGCGAGGGAATGGCAGAACATACCTACAAAGCTTTCATGGCAAACAAATTTGGTTCTACAAATTTCATAAATCACTCTTCTATATGTTTGCAAACTGCCGTTTCAGGATACTCTCTCACTATAGGTGGATACGGTCAAGCTGACTTGGAAAATGCCAAATACGTCATTATGGCAGGAGCAAACAGAGCCGAAGCTATCGTCACTCCAGACACCATGAACTTGTTTAAAAAAACAAGAGGAAGAGGGACAAATCTGGTTGTTGTGGACCCGCGATTTACAAATACTGCTATTCATGCTGACACGTATGTTGCCATCAAACCCGGAACCGACCTAGCTTTTGTGTTGGCACTCACGTATCATGCAATCAAAAAAGAAATCTATAACAGAACCTATGTAAGCAATAATTTCGCAGGATTTGAAGAATATAAAAATCATATTCTCTCAAACAACTATACGCCTGCATGGGCATCTGCAATAACAGGAATTCCTGCTTTACAAATAGAAAAAATTGCCGAAGATTTCATGGCATACGCACCGCAATCTATTTACTATCAGGGACGTCGCACAACTTGGGGCAAAAATGATTTTCAACTTAGACGTGCACAAGCGATTTTTACAGCTTTAGGCGGCGGTATTGACATTAAGGGCGGCATCATTTTTGGAGAACAGCTTCCTTTGGGTGAGCACGAAATAAATACTCCAATGTATGCGAATGCAAGGGGAAGAATTGAAAAAGACGAGGCAAAAATAGTTGGCGCTTCAGGTTCTTGGATTGCGTGGAGAAACATGATTGCAGAAGAGAGAACTCCTTACCCGATAAGAAGTTTTTTTGTCTATAAACAAAACCCGATGCTGAGTGTTCCAAATATTGCAAAAACTAAAACCATGCTGGAAAAACTTGATTTGGTTGTTGTCATAGACACCATGCCAAGCGATACGGTCATGTATGCAGATGTTGTTTTGCCTGAATGTACGTACCTTGAGCGAGAAGATCCGATTAAATCTTTTGCCGGCGCTGAACCTGCGATTGCCTTAAGAAATAAAGTTATTAATCCTATGTACGAATCAAAACCCGTGATTGAAATAATGCAGGGTTTAGCAAAAAAACTCTCAAAACCTCTTTGGGAAATCACGAAAAAACATGACGAAGACGTTCAAGAAGAGCTTGAAGATGCGGATGAAGAAGAGTATTACAAAGAATCAGGCTTTGATTTGAGCGATGCGTTTGATCACTCACAAGAAGAGCTAAACAAACACATGTTTGTTCCAACATACGGTGAACAAGCTTGGGAAACTCTACGAAAAAAAGGTGTTTTTTATCCTGAAATGCAAAATAGCTTTAAAAAAATTGATAACAATACCTACCAATACTACGATGAGAATAAGAAATATTATTCAGTTGTAAAACTCCAAGATGAAGCCAAACATGAAGAAGTGGACACCTGCGTTAATCCTAAAGATATTGCAGAATTAAAAAGAGACTTTAGCACTCCTAGCAAAAAAATAGAGTGTTATCTTGAGAGCATGCTCCAAAAAGGGATTGACCCAATGCCTACGTGGCATGAAGAAGAGTACGTAAAAGTGCCGGAGGGGAAATTTAAGTTTATCACAGGAAGACATGCCCAATTTACCCAAAACGCAACGCAAAACAATACTATGCTTCTTGAGCTTATGAACGAAAACCATGTATGGATAAACGACGTAGAAGCCCAAAAACTTAATATAAAATTTGCAGATGTACTAGAAATAACAAGCAGTGTCGGCAAGGTTAAAATCAAGGCGTACCCAACTGCGCGAATTGTTCCCCAAACTATATTTTACGTACACGGGTTTGGAGCAACTTCAAGCGGACTCACATTTGCACACATGAACGGTGCGAGTGATAATCAAATAATTGAAGATGCTATTGAGCCGGTTTTTGGAAGTGCTATTATGCACGACACATTAGTATCAATCAAAAAGGTCTAATTATGGAACAAGTAAAAAATTACGCAATGGCGTTGGACTATCAAAACTGCATTAACTGTAAAGCTTGTGAAGTTGCGTGTAAAGAAGAAAATGGTGTGCAACTCGGCGCAGACAAACAAAGAATTTGGGTTGGTATGGTAGAGGGAAGCATTTTTGGTAAACCTTTTGTAAATCTTTATCCATCACAGTGTAACCACTGCCTTAATGCTCCATGTGTAAGTGTTTGCCCAACAAATGCGAGCCATGTTGTTGATGGTGGTATTGTCAAAGTAGATTCTGATAAATGTATTCTTTGCAAAGGCTGCATGGAAGCGTGTCCATATGATGCCAGATTTATTGATGATATAACGGTTGCGGTTGATAAATGTACGTTTTGTGATCATCGCATTGATGACTACGGCACAACAGCCTGTCAGGCAACATGTCCAACAAAAGTAAGAATGTTTGGAGACCTCAATGATGCAGAGGGTGATTTAGTCAAACTTTTAAAGACAAAAAAATTCTTTTTTCAAAAAGAAAAAGAAGGCACTCTTCCAAAACTTTTCTATATTTTACCTGATAATGAAAACTATGCCAGACAGAGCGTTAGCACGGATACTCTAATCCATACTTGGGATGAGATTGCCCCTTTGTATGGTATTATAAATGAAAAAAGGGGTTAAAAGATGCAAAAAACAACTATTCTTGGACTTGAATTTAACGAACTCAGCATTAAACCTTTTTTATTTGACAAAGTCATACTCTTCGCCTATGCTCTTATTCTTCTTGCATTTTATGGGATTTATGAAATCATAAATGTGCGATATTTTAGCGGAGCAGTCAATGCCCATATGCTTGCACTTGAGCCAACAAATGAAGTATTCAAGGAGAGCTTAAGAACTGCCGTATTTGGAACCGTCGGAGAAGTGCATAGAGAAATACCATGGACACTTTTTATTGCCAATTATATGTACATGATATATACTGGAAGTGGCATCATATTTTTAGTCGCCCTAGCCGAACTCTTTGGGATTCATCTTGTTGCTAAAACTGCCGCTTCATTTATGGTCGCGGGCATCGCCATGGTATTTGCAGGACTTTTTACCATAGCGACTGACCTCAACCTACTCAACATGATTTGGATGTTTTTAGATCCAAATTATAATACTGGAATGTGGCTCATGTTGCCACTTTATAGCATCTATATCCCTTTTGTTTTATTTGAAATATACTTGATTTTAACAAACAAGCGTGAATGGGCAAAAAAACTTGCGCTACCAATCTTACTCCTAAGCATTGGTGTTGACCTTATTGAGTATTATATTCAGGCTAAACTTTTTTCTATGAATACAGCAAGACATTTATGGACAGAGTTTCCTGCTTTAATGCTTTATTTTATTATCTCTGCATTCGTCTCCTCTTTAGGTGTCATGGGGATACTTACTTTTTTAGTGCATAGAACAAAAAAAGAGTATGAAAAACTTATGGGATTGATTAAAGTAAGCATGCTTCTTTTTATCTCTCTACTGGGTACTTATGAAATTTTTGCTTATTTAGTCGTAGATAAAAATGCCGCCTTTATTATCCTTTTTGGACCATTTAAGGCAGCATATTTTATTGGCTATATATTTTTAAGTTTAACTGTACCTTTCTTATTGATTGTAAAAACAACAAAACCTATTTACACTCTCTTTGCTTCCATAAGTGTTGTCATAGGTGGCTATGTTGGGCGTTATCTTTTTGTCTATGGTGGGAATGCAAATCCACTCTCAAACAGATTTGGTATAGGATTTGAACAATACGATATATATGAAGTTGTTAAAACTTATAATTATGTCGCTCCGCATCTGGGTGAAATTTTTATCGTTGTTGGCTCACTTGGTGTTGCTATTTTAATCTATAAAGTATTTGATATTTTATTTTCCATCAATGAATTACGAGAGCATTAAACGGTTTAATTATAAATATCATATATAGAATTTATAATAAATATTGCTTTTATAATTCTTGAGGTACAATACATAAATTTTAAGGAGATTACAATGAATAAAATCGCAAAAATCGTACTTGGAGCGACTGTAGTTTTAGCAATGGGTGCAACAACACTAAGTGCTGATGTGGCTAAAGGTCAAAAGCTTTATATGAAAAAGATTAAAAAAGATTGTGGAAACATGAAAGCTGCTGTTTTTGCTGCTAAGCACAAGCAAGCAGAATGGGATGCTATCTATAAAGGTGGTAAACTAGCTGCTGAAATCAAAGCAATTTGTCCAGCTGTTAAACAAGATGAGATAAAAGAAAAAAATCTTCAAGACTACTATGACTTTGTTCATGAATATGCGAGTGACAGCGGAAACGTTCCTTCTTGCTAAATAATTTTTAAATTACATTTGTGGCTTCAAATCCACAAATGTAATTTAATCCCCCTTCTTTGCTTATTTTCAGCCTTTTTACTACTTTATTTATTTATAATCTCTTATGCCAAAAATATATAATTCACTTGATACTAGGTCAGAAGTTACTGCACTCAAAATAATCACAGATAATCTTATTGCATTTAGTACAAAATTTCATGGGGTAAAACTTTTTGCTCCCCTTTCCTCTGAGATAAAACTAAACTTAGTAAGTGAACACATCAATTCTCAAACAAAGGCACTAGCATTTAGTAGTGATGGGCAACTTCTTGCTCTCTCAAATGAGACGCATATTATAATAATCGATATGCAAAGTAAAGAAATTGTAAAAAAAATCCCTACAGATGGCACTGCAATAGATATTTTAGCATTTGATTTGTCCTCTAATTACATCATAGCTGGGACTAAATATGGACGAGTTTTGCAGTATAAATATAACGACGCTTCTTTGCTATCGAGACTTTTTTCTTTCCCATATGATCAAAATGAAGATAGAGAAAAAATCATAAACAATTATGTTAGCGCCCTTACTTTTTATAAAAATAAGCTGGCATGCAGTGGTTATGGAGGTGCCATACTTATACTCGACCTCTATTCACAATCAAGCAGAACAGTATTTACTCATGACAAGAGTCGTTCAGATGCTCTTTGTTTTGTAGATGATAACACCATTATCAACGGCAATTCAAATGGCATCATCCATATCAGATCACTCAAAGATAAAAGAATACATAAGCAAATAAACACCCCTTTTACAAAAATTAAACATATTATTTTAATGCCCAATCCAGAATTCATTATGGTTTGTGGACAAACAAACAGTGTCGCAATTATTGATATTAAAAATTACAAGCTCCTTCATGCTAAATATATAGAGTTTGCTGATTCGATACATACCATTGCTCTTTTAGATGATCAAACGCTTATGGTGGCATTAAATAATTCTCAAATTCTTACCGTAAAACTTCCAAGTCAAGAGATGCTTAAATCATTTATTTTACATAACTCTTTTGATCTTGCTTATAATCTCATCGCCAAAGAGCCCATGTTAAGAAATTCTCAACAACATTTAGAGCTCGAAAATAAATTTCAGAAAATTTATCATGACGCTATTGATGCACTCATTCATCACAATAAAAAATTAGCAGAGCAACTTACGAACATCTTTCAAAACGTCCCTTCAAAAAAAATCCTCCTTGATCAGATGTTTATAGCTTTTGATAATTATCCAAAATTACAAATTCTATTTCTCAATAAAAAATATACTTTAGCCTATGCGATTATCTCTAAGTATCCACCATTGCAACATACTTGGCAATATAAAAGGATGGAACAAATTTGGAAATATGCATTTATGGAAGCGCAAAGACAAATTCTTCTAGGTAGAGAAGGGAATGCGAGACTCTACCTTAATGACTACATGACGGTTCAATCAAAAAGACCACTTATTAAATTAATACTCAAACAAAACAAGGAATTTATTGAATTTTTAAAAGCTGCTGAGGAGAAAAATTTTTTAAAAGTCTTCCAACTGGCACAACAAAATGAAATATTTACTCAAATACCGAGTTATGTGGCTCTCAAAGAAGAGATGTATACCTATCTCAAAGAAGCTTCTGTATACATACAAAAAGGGGATATTCCCGTAGCGAAACAATATCTTGCAAAACTTCAAAATATACCTATTATTCAAGAGCATGTTTTAATGCTTTATGAAGAGTGCGCTTATGTTTTAAAACTTCAAAAAGCCTACAAAGAAGATAATTTCATAGCGTGTTACACTCTTTTAGATAAATACAAAATTCTTGAACACACAGATTTAGGTTTGGCACTTGAAAAACACTGGTTAAAGCTCATGAGCGAGTGTGAAATATTTGCGCAAAAAGGAAACACAAAGGAGATTAAACTTACGTTAGGTGAACTTCTTACACTTCCAGCAAGATTACATAAAATTGGTGATTTGTTAAGACTTAGCTTTCAAGTAAAGATAAAAATTCTTACAAGTAAAAAAAGTTTTAAAAAAGCAGAGAGTACCATTTATTCTTATATAGATATTTTTGGCCTTGATAATGAAATCGAAGCTATCATGAGAAAATTTGAAAAAATTGTATCTTATAAACTTGCATTTACTCAAGATCAAAATTTAAGACTAGCGAGAAACTACTGGGTGCACTCCCCTTTTATTCTCAATCTTGAGTCATGAAAAATAGTTAACGATTGCTTTGCATAAGTTTCAAAAGAATATCTTCAGTCTCTTGAAATGATGTCTGTACAACTGAGCTTTGCGTTAAAAATTCTTGCATCTTCTCTTTCTTGCTAATCGCCTCATCAAGCTCGGCATCTGTCCCCTTGGTATAGGCTCCAATACGTATAAGCACCTCATTTTCTTTTAAAAGAGTATAGAGCCTTCTAAATTTTAAAACTGCCTTGAGATGCTCCGGTGAGACGATGTCACTCATAACCCTTGAAGCTGAGTTGAGTATGTGTACAGGTGGATAGATACCAAAATCGGTCAGCTCTCTAGAGAGCACGATATGTCCATCCAAAATAGAACGAGACTGGTCGGCAATTGGATCGCTCATATCATCACCCTCTATGAGAACGGTAAAAAATGCCGTAATAGAGCCTTTGCCCTCTTCTTTGCCAGCTCTCTCCATAAGCTGAGGAAGCAGTGTTAAAGAAGAGGGTGGATACCCTTTTGAAGTCGGCGGTTCTCCAAGAGCAAGCCCTATCTCTCTTTGAGCCATCGCAAATCTTGTAACAGAGTCCATAATAAAAAGAACGTCCAAACCTTTATCTTTAAAGTATTCAGCAACACTCATGGCAGCAAAGGCACCGTATTTTCTCATGAGCGGAGAATCATCTGAAGTTGCTACAACAATCACTGTATTTTCAAGATTTCCGCCAAGGTTTTTTTCAATAAATTCAGGAACTTCCCTGCCCCTCTCACCGATAAGTGCAACAACTTTTATGGGTGCCTTTGAGCCTCGCACAATCATCCCCATCAAGGTTGATTTTCCAACTCCACTGCCCGCAAAAATACCTAATTTTTGCCCCTTTCCACATGTCAAAAGTCCATCAATGCTTTTAACACCTACAGGAAAAATCTCATTAATCATCCCTCTTTTCATAGCCGCAATAGGAGCTTTGATGATAGGAGAAAGTTTTGTGGTTACAATGACTCCCTTACCATCAATAGGTCGCATAAAAGGGTCCACAACGCGTCCAAGTAAAGAGGAGCCAACAGGTATATTCATACCAGTTTGATCCATAAAAACTCTATCACCAGAACAAAATCCCTCCACAAAACTAAAAGGAGTTATAAAAAAAGTTTTCCCGTCTATCTCTGTCACCATACCAAAAGTCTCTTGTCCTGTATCGGTTGAGATGATTTTAACCATGTCGCTAATGCTAACTTTGAGTCCTACTGCCGTGATAACCGTAGCATTGATTTTTACAACTTCGCCAAAAGCTACGGAGTGATTTTTTGATGAGATTTTTTCTTTAAGTGAAGTAAATGGCATGAGGGATTAGTAACGCGTTCCCGATGGCGAGTTTATAAGAGAAAAAAATTCACTTCTTGTTTTTTCATCTTTTTTAAACAGTCCACGAAGCGCTGAAGAGGTTGTCGTAGAGTTTATTTTCTCAACGCCCCGCATCTCCATACACATATGACGTGCTGCAATAACAACTGCGACACCTTTTGGCGCTATGGCATCCATAATAGCATCTGCAATCTGCTCTGTGAGCTGCTCTTGAATCTGCATACGACGGGCAAAAACATCGACTACGCGAGGAATTTTTGAGAGTCCCACAACCTTTCCATTAGGGATATATGCCACATGAACACGACCGATTATAGGCAACAAGTGATGTTCACATGTAGAGTAAAATTCTATGTCTTTTATAAGAACCATTTCATCATTAGAGCTTGTAAAAAGTGCCTTTTCTAAAATCTCTTTAGGATTTTCTTTGTAGCCACCGTATATAAATTCATACGCCTTTCTTACTCTTTGTGGAGTCTCTAAAAGTCCTTCTCTTTGCGGATTTTCACCAACATGCAACATCATTTTTCTTACTGCATTTTCAAAATCTGTATTATTATCTGACAATAGGTCTACCTTTGAACTTTTTATGATGATACAATAGCACGAAATTGCTGAGAACATAATGTATTTTATTTTCTAGTTTAGGCTCTAAAAAAGATGATTGAAATGTGCAATAAAACTGCACATTTCAGAAATTTTAACGCTAGCTAAGATACGAGAACGTGAGGAACAATAAGTGGATATCTTTTCATTTTTCTATAAATATGCTTTCTAACAATTTGACGAAGATCATTCTCAAGTGCTCTTGAATTTTCAATCATCCCCTCTTTTAGATGAATTAAAAAGTGTTCTAATACCTCTTCCATCTCTTTGGCAAATGCTTTGTCTTGCTTGTCGGCAACTATTCCAAATGTAGTAACATTAGGTTTCAATATCATTTTAGATGTTTTTCCATCAACCTGCACAACAAGCATGACGATACCGTCTGAGGCAAGTTTTTGACGATCCAGTATGATATCGTCTTCAATTTGATGGTTGTTTTGATTATCTATGTAAGTTTTACCCGTCTTCACAGTTTTTACTTTTCTCATATATTTAGGGGCAACTTCTATCTGCTCACCATCAGTCATAAGTATAATATTTCTCTCAGGAACACCACACATGATGCCAGTTTCTCTATGCTTCATGACATGGTTATACTCTCCGTGAATAGGCAAGAAAAACTTAGGATTGACTAAACGAAGCATAAGTTTTTGCTCTTCTATGGAAGCATGCCCAGAGACGTGAATCTCTTTATCTCTCGCTACATCTGCCCCTGCACGCTGAAGATGATTGAGCATCGCAGAGATAGAGTTTTCATTTCCTGGAATTGCGCGAGAGGAGAGGATTATCAAATCCGTAGGTTTGATTTTGATGTGTCTATGTTCACCAATAGACATTCGAAAAAGTGCCGAGTTTGGCTCACCTTGTGAACCAGTCGTTACGATTAGGACCTCTTTGTCATTGAGTCTGGTCACTTCATCTGCATCAACAAAAATATTTTTTGGAAATTTTACATAGTCATATTGCATAGCTAGCTCTAAGTTTCTCTCCATTGAACGGCCAATAATACAAACTTTACGACCAAATTTAATTCCATACTGTATGGCCTGTTGTACACGGTGAATATTTGAGCTAAATGTAGAGAGAATTACCCTCCCCTCAGCTTTTGCAAAAACACGCTCAAGCGCAGGTCCTACACTCAGTTCTGAGCCTGTTGGAATGGTATTGTAAGAGTTTGTTGAATCGCTCATCAAACATAAAACACCTTTTTCTCCATAATGAGCTAGTCTATGCAAATCGGCAGTATACCCATCAACTGGAGTATGATCTATTTTAAAATCACCCGTATGAATGAGCGTTCCTGCTTTTGTAGTAATAGCCAAAGATGAGGAATCAACAATAGAGTGCGTCATGTGCATCCACTCTATTTGAAAATCTTCTCCTACTTGCACAATATCTCTTTTTTGAATCGGATTAAAAAATTTTCTGAACTCTTTAATATGATGTTCATCAAACTTAGCACCAATCATGGCAAGAGGAAGAGATGTTCCATAAATAGGGAATTGCATCTCTTTATAGAGATAAGGCATAGCACCAATATGATCTTCGTGCGCGTGCGTGATAATCACTGCAACGATTTTATGTTTAATCTCGCGTATATAAGAAAAATCAGGAATTAAAATATCAACACCATGCATATCTTCATCAGGAAAACTCATTCCAACATCGACTAAAATTGCCTCTTTATCAGTTTCTATGACGGTAATATTTCCACCGATTTCACCAAGTCCACCAAGGGGCGTTATACGAATTTTTGCTGAAGAATTCAAATCTAATTTATAATGAGGATTGAGTCTTTGCTTGTGAGCCTCTTGATTTTTAGCAACATATGCTCTTAAATTTTCATCAATTGGTGTAGGGGTGCGTTGATTACGATTTTTGCTACTACTTTTTGTTCTGTTTTGAGGATTCCCCGACTTAGAGGCATCTGTTTTTTCCCCTGTTTTTGCATTCTCATTAGGTCTGCGATTGTTATTGTTGGTGTGCGGTCGTCTGTTTGTATTTGGTTTACGATTTTCCTGAGGGTTGCTCTCTTGTGTCCCCTGATTCTCTTCTGTCATCCAAACTCCTTGTTATAGTATAGAGTTGGTGATAGTCAGCGGTAGAAACTTGATGAGGTCGAACGGTCAATGCAAAGTCCAGCTTTTCATAAGCTTCTTGAAGTAAGTTTTTATCATAAACAACAGAGAGATTTTTCATAAGAGTTTTTCTAGGCTGCTTAAATGCGATTTTAAGCATATCTTCAAATTCACTATGAAATCTATTTTCTCTTTTTGTTATCAAAAAAACAGCAGAATTTATTTTTGGCTGTGGTTCAAACGCAGTTGGAGGGACATTCACAACAATGTGAGCATCCCCTAAACTCTGAGTTATGACACTCAAAGAACCAAATACTTTTTCCCCATGTGTAGCGCAAAATTTTTCTGCTACTTCAAGTTGTACCATTACAAGTATATTTTTACACATTGGATCTGCGAGTGCTTTTAAAATGATGTTTGTCGCTATATAATAGGGCAAATTAGCCACCAAATCATAAGGCTCATCAATAAGGCTACTCTGCCAAACGTTCAATACATCTCCACATTTTATGTGAAGCCGCTTGGTGGCAATCTCTTCTTTAAATATACTTTGTAACAATTTGCATAAATCGGTATCTACCTCAAAAGCTTCTACACTTTTGACATCAACTAAAAATTTAGTTAAATCACCTAAGCCAGGCCCAATTTCCACGATTTTATTATCGTTTTTGGGCATCGCTTCGACGATTTTTCTTAAAACTGTTTCATCTTTTAAAAAATTTTGTCCAAATTTCTTTTTAGCAACAATGCTATTTTTATTCATGGACGTCATAATATCTAATTTTTACTTACAAAAAGGCAATATGCAAAAAAGTTTAAAAATTTATCAATTATAAAGTTTCACGTGAAACTTTTCCTGAAGATAATACCAAATCTAACTATAAGCCCCAAGTTGTATAATTTCAAATAATTAAATCTAGGTAACTATGAACCATGAACTATTTTGCAAAAAGAATCATCCCCTGTCTTGACGTCAAAGATGGACGCGTCGTCAAAGGTGTAAACTTCGTTGGCTTAAAAGATGCGGGCGACCCCGTAGAAGTTGCACGTCGCTACAATGAAGAGGGTGCTGATGAGCTGACATTTTTAGACATTACCGCTTCTAGTGATAACAGAGACACGATTGTTGACATAGTCGCAAGAGTGGCAAAAGAGATTTTTATACCCCTAACTGTCGGTGGCGGCATTCGAAAACTAGATGATATTTACAAGCTTTTAAATGTAGGCTGCGATAAAGTGAGTGTCAATTCAGCGGCTATCAAAAGGCCAGAGCTCATAGACGAGGGTGCAAAGCGTTTTGGTGCACAGTGCATAGTTACTGCAATAGATGTTAAACGTGTTGGCCAAAAGTACCATGTTTTTTTAAATGGCGGTCGTATTGACACTGGACTTAATGCGATTGAGTGGGCAAAAGAAGTAGTTGACCGAGGAAGCGGAGAAATTCTCCTTACCTCAATGGACACTGATGGAACAAAAAATGGCTTTGAGCTCAATATAACCGAGCAAATCAGCAAAGCTGTAAATGTACCAATTATCGCAAGTGGCGGAGCAGGAACGATGCAACATATAAAAGAAGCGTTTGAACACGGCGCAGACGCAGCCCTTGCAGCAAGTATTTTTCACTACAAAGAGATAGATATTATGGATCTAAAACGTTACTTGCATGCCAATAATATACCGGTTAGATTATAGATGATACTATGCGCCGGCAATAATGAAACATTTAGTTTTGCACAACCGATGGGAGTCGGTCTTATAGAAACTGCCATGAATCTCACGAGACTTTGCTTGTTTGATAAACCGGAGTTTTTACTTTTTGTTGGTTCTGCAGGCAGTTATGGTGCACACAAAATCTTTGATATTATTGAGTCAAAAACAGCTTCAAATATTGAACTTTCTTTTTTATCTAACGATGCATATACTCCACTTGACAATGTAGTTTCTACTAACTCCACTCACAAACAAGACGTAATAGTTAACTCTTCAAACTATATTTCTACTAACAAAGAGCTAACAAAAAAGTTTTTAAATCTTGGCATAGGCCTGGAAAACATGGAGTTTTTCGCTGTTTTAAAAGTGGCACAAGAGTTTAATATTCCTGCAGGCGGTGTTTTTTGTATAACAAACTACACGAATAAAAATGCTCATGAAGAGTTCTTGGCAAATCATGAACGGGCAAAAGAATTACTTTCATTGCATGTAAAAAAACGAATTAAGGAACTCACTTCTTTATGAATCTAACAAAACCGTCCTTATTTGACTTTACTCAAAAAGAACTTATGGAACTGATTAAGCCATCCTTTCGTGCCAAACAAATCTTTGGCTGGATTTACCATCAGTATGCTCAAAGTTTTGATGATATGAAAAATATTCCCAAAGCTTTAAAAGAAGAACTTGCAGAAAAATTTGTTGTAAATCCACTCACGATACTTAACAAAGAAGAATCCAGCGATGGAACAATCAAATATCTTTTACGTATGCAAGACGGCAAAACGATAGAAGCTGTTTGGCTTAAGATGAAAGAGGCGCAACTTGATGAGAGTGGTGAAGTTACACATGAAGCAAAATATACCATTTGTATTTCAACACAAGTTGGATGCAAAGTTGGCTGCACATTTTGTTTAACTGCCAAAGGCGGCTTTACAAGAAATTTAACTGCCGGAGAAATAGTTGCGCAAGCCGTAACACTCAAGCGGGACAACGACCATAAACATAATAGAAAAATAAACATTGTTTATATGGGAATGGGCGAACCTCTTGACAATTTAGATAACCTTACAAAAGCTATAAAAATTTTTCAAGAAGAAGAAGGGCTTTGCATAAGCGGAAAACGCCAAACTGTCTCTACTAGCGGACTGAGCAATAAAATTGACATGCTTGGCGCGATGGATTTAGGCGTTCATATAGCAATCTCTCTGCATGCGGTAGATGACAAACTCAGAACTGAACTTATTCCTATGAATAAAGCACATAATATATCTTCCATTATAGAAGCTGTAAAACGCTTTCCGATTGACACAAGAAAAAGAGTTATGTTTGAGTATCTGGTTATTAAGAATAAAAATGACGATATAGCCTCTGCAAAAAAACTGGTAAAACTTTTAACAGACATCAAAGCAAAAGTAAACCTAATTTATTTTAATCCTTATCCGGGAACACTGTATGAAAGACCATCAAGGGCTGATATGGTAGCTTTTCAAGAGTATTTGGTAAATCATGGCCTTTTATGTACCATACGTGATTCCAAAGGCATTGATATTAGTGCGGCATGCGGTCAACTTAAAGAAAAAATAGAAGGAGAGATTGAATGGACGGTTTAGAAATATTTCAGCTTATATTTGTAACAGTAGTATTTGTCATAGGAGCAGTTGGCTTCTTTATTGTAGCTACAAAAAAAGATTGAAACGACAACGCAAGTAAAACGATCAACACACCAGGAAGATCGTTTATAAATACAATAATACCCTAGTTTTCTTATATAAAAATAATCTGCTTGCCCTTACTCTCTAATCTTAATTTAAAAATAATGATGCAAATTTTGATAGATATTTTGTAAAGTGTGAAGTATTCACACAGTGTTGTAAGGAGTGAATATCTTCTTCATTTTATAATTATAAATTTGAAAATTTATAATTTTTTTAAGAAAAAATTTATATAAATATTTGCTGAATCAAGATGCTTATTTATAGCTTAAATGCCTAAAATAGGGCTTTTTACCTATTTTACTACTTCTATTTCTTCTTATAAGAAACTTATTTTTATATGTATTATAAGTTATTCACATGAATTATTTTTTCTAAAATATCTAAAACTATCTAAGCGGCTCAGAAGAGATAAATCACAGCAGAAAACTTTATTCTTAGACTTCATTACGATGCTAAATCAAAAAAATTTATACTCTTATACTTTCAAAACATATTTGTTTGAAATTGATTTTACTTTTTATATGATATTTTTTTTCATATAATTCAAATTCTAATTCGTTCGCATGAAGTAGCAATCGCTTTGCTCCACTTTTTTTGATTCTCTCTTGATCACTTAACGCTCTGTCTAAAAATCCAATTCTATCTTTTTCACTCTGACCATATATTGGGTCTCCAACTATCGGATGTTTCACGTGGAACAAATGAACTCTAATCTGATGTTGCCTTCCAGTGTGTGGAGAACATTCTATGAGAGTCATGTTGAGTGATGGAAAATATTCTATAGGTATAAAATCTGTTTTAGATGTCTTACCTGCTTCATGAACCCTCACAACCATTCTAACTATAGCACTCTCATCTTCTGCTCTTAAAAGAGGCGCTTCTACACATAAAGACTCTTTAAATTCACCATGAACCATAGCAAGATATTTTTTCTTCATATCTCGCTCCTGAAACATCATTTTTATATCCCGTTCACTCTCTTTATTTCTAGCACACAAAACAAGTCCGCTTGTCTCTTGATCTATTCTATGAGCGATGTTTGCATCTTTGCCAAATTGATATTTTAATTCATCGATTAAAGAGTAGGGTGTATTGCGGTTTTGAGGATGGATTAGCATTCCGCTTGGTTTGTCAAAAAGGACAAATTCTTCATACACTGAATGGGGAGGCAACCCTTTTGTGATTGGTTCAAAATATATAAATTCAAACTCCCCTTGTATCTCACCTGCTGTTTTTGTCATGGGCAAACCATCAACAAAAAGTCTCCCTTTTGCTATAAGACGCTGCGCCTCTTTTTGAGTATAATCTAGCTCTTTTATTAAATATAAAAATGCTTTTTTCTTTTCTAATGCAATCATTTTTTTTATAACAAATGGCAAAATTTAATTCCTCTTTAATCAATAATTTACTAAACATTCTGTAAAATTAAAGACTTTTTTGTGTATGAATTTTAACATAAAAACATGAGATTATATCCACGAGGCTTAAATATGATAGAGAGATATTCGCGAGAAGAGATGAGTTCTAAGTGGACAATGCAGGCAAAATACCAAGCTTGGTTGGATGTAGAAAAAGCCGTTGTAAAAGCTTGGGTAAAGCTAGGAAAAATTCCAAGAGATGATGCTGAAAAAATAATTAACAATGCCAGCTTTGACATACAACGCATAGATGAAATCGAAGCAGTAACGCGGCATGACCTTATAGCATTTACCACAAGTGTATCTGAAACTCTCGGGGACGAGAGCAGATGGTTTCATTACGGCATGACAAGTTCAGACACTGTTGATACTGCCGTCGCTCTTCAAATGAAATCCTCTTTGGAATTAGTGATACAAGATGTGAAAATGCTTATGGAGTCCATCAAAAAAAGAGCGATGGAACACAAAATGACTCTTATGGTAGGACGCAGTCATGGCATCCACGGCGAACCTATAACGTTTGGTCTTGTGTTAGCTGTTTGGTACGATGAAATGGCAAGACATTTAGAAAACTTGGAGCAAACACTTGTTGTCATAAGTGTTGGACAAGTGAGTGGCGCTATGGGTAACTTTGCGCATGCTCCGCTTGAACTTGAAGAGATAACATGCGAAGAGTTAGGACTTAAACCTGCTCCTGCTTCTAACCAAGTTATTCAACGTGACAGATACGCAAGACTAGCAACTGCCTTAGCTTTGATGGCAAGTTCTATTGAGAAATTTGCCGTTCAAATACGCCACTGGCAAAGGACTGAGGTTTATGAGTGTGAAGAGTATTTTGCAAAAGGGCAAAAAGGCTCCTCGGCAATGCCACATAAACGCAACCCAATCCTCACGGAAAACATAACAGGTTTGGCTCGTATGATTCGAGCATACGCAATTCCTGCTATGGAAAATGTGGCTCTTTGGCATGAGAGAGATATTAGCCACTCTTCTACTGAGCGATTTTGGTTGCCTGACAGTTTTATAACAACTGACTTTATGTTACACCGTATGAATAACGTTATAGCTAACCTCACCGTTTACCCTCAAAATATGATGAGAAATTTAAACCTCACAGGCGGTTTAGTTTTTTCACAAAGAGTACTTTTAGAGCTTCCTCTGCAAGGTGTCAGTCGTGAAGATGCATATAAAATCGTCCAAAGAAATGCCATGAAAGTTTGGCAAGAGATACAACAAGGCAAACCTACTACAAATGAAAAAGGGGAAAGTTTATATCTGAACCATCTTTTAGCAGACGAAGAACTCAGAAACTCATTAAGCGAAGAAAAAATAAGAGAGTGTTTTAACTTTGATTATTACACTAAAAATGTAGACAAAATTTTTGCAAGAGTATTTCACTAGTGTTATACCAAATTCGTAATACCAATTCTAAAATAAATAGGACATAACATGATAACAATTATAAAACGAAATGGCAGAACAGAACCATTAGATATTGGCAAGATTCAAAAGTACACCTCTGCAGCAGTAAAAGATTTATCAAATGTTTCTCAAAGTGAACTTGAAGTAGATGCTCAGATTCATTTTCGTGATGGAATAACCTCTGAAGAGATACAAAAAACTCTTATCAAAACAGCTGTAGACAAGATAGATATCGATGCGCCTAACTGGACTTTTGTAGCTTCGCGTCTTTTTCTCTTTAACTTATACCATCAAGTAAACGGTTTTACAGGGTATGGTTCACTGGAAAAATATTTTGCTCGTGGTGAAAAAGAGGGACGTTTACTTTTAGGACTTAAAGAGATGTATGACTTAGAAAGACTTGAAAAACACATCAAACCTGAGCGCGACATGCTCTTTAATTATCTTGGGGTAAAAACTTTGTACGACAGATACCTTATCAAAGATAGAAAATCAGACCCTATAGAACTTCCTCAACACATGTTTATGGCAATCGCTATGTTCTTAGCTCAAAGAGAAGTAAACCGTGAAGAGTGGGCGATTAAGTTTTACGACATGATTTCCCAGTTTGAAGTGATGCTTGCAACTCCAACACTCTCAAATGCTAGAACAACAAGACACCAACTGAGCTCATGTTACATCGGTTCAACTCCCGATAACATAGAAGGTATTTTTGACGCCTACAAAGAGATGGCAATGCTCTCTAAATTTGGTGGCGGTATCGGTTGGGATTGGACACAGGTTCGCTCCATGGGCTCCTTCATCGACGGGCACAAAAACGCGGCAGGCGGAACCGTTCCTTTTCTTAAAATAACAAACGACATTGCCATCGCCGTTGACCAACTAGGAACAAGAAAGGGTGCTATCGCTGTCTATCTTGAGCCTTGGCATATAGACATAAACGACTTCTTAGATTTGAAGAAAAACTCTGGAGAAGAGCGTCGTCGTGCTCATGATTTGTTTCCATCTCTTTGGATCAATGACCTTTTTATGCAAAGAGTGCAAGAAGATAGCATCTGGACACTTTTTGATCCGTATGATTGCGGTGAGTTATCCAAACTTTACGGCGAAGATTTCAACACAAGATACAAAGAGTTAGAGCAAGATGAGTCACTTATCAAAGAGAAGCTCAAAGCAAAAGATTTATGGAAAAAAATATTAACCTCTTACTTTGAGACTGGAAGTCCTTTTTTATGTTTTAAAGATAATGCTAACAGAGCCAACCCTAACAATCATTACGGTGTTATCAGAAGCTCAAACCTTTGCACAGAGATATTTCAAAACACAGAGCCTAACCATTATAAAACAAAGTTTATTTTTGAAAATGGCTCAAGTGTGAGTTATGAAGAAAATGACCTCGTTCAAGTTGACAGCGGGGCAACGAAACCAGCGAAAAAGATAACAGCACTCGACTCACTTGGAGGCTCACCAATCTATGTTGTAGAGAAAGAAAAAATTGATGGAGCAACAGCTGTTTGTAACTTGGCTTCCATCAATCTCTCTCGTGTCAACACCAAAGAAGATTTGGACAGAATCATCCCAATCGCAGTTCGTTGTTTGGATAACGTTATAGATTTAAATTTTTATCCGATTGAAAAAGTCAAACGGACAAACATGAGAAGTCGCTCCATCGGTCTTGGTGTTATGGGTGAAGCACAAATGCTCGCAGAGCAAAAAATCATGTGGGGAACACAAGAACATTTTGACAAAATAGATGAAATCATGGAAGCTGTTAGTTATAACACTATCAACTCCTCCTCAAATCTTGCTGCAGAAAAAGGAGTGTATCCTGAGTTTGCCGGCTCCAAATGGAGTAGAGGAATTATGCCTCATGACCACGCAAATGCGGAAGTAAGAAACCTTGTTGATCGAGGGGGACTTTTTGCTTCGACGTATGAGTGGGATGAACTCAGAGCAAAAGTCAAAAATCAAGGGATGAGAAATGGCTACCTCATGGCTATCGCTCCAACAAGCTCTATCTCAATTCTCACAGGAACTACGCAAGCTATCGAGCCTGTATTTAAAAGAAAATGGTTTGAAGAAAATTTATCTGGCCTTATTCCAGTCGTTGTTCCAAACCTCTCTTCTGAAACATGGAGTTACTACACTCCAGCATACGACTTAGACCAAAGAATACTCATAAAAGCGGCTGCTATTCGTCAAAAATGGCTAGACCAAGGTCAAAGCCTCAATATCTTTATAACACTTGATAAAGCAAGCGGAAAGTACTTAAACGACATCTATATGCTTGCATGGAAACTTGGGCTTAAATCTACTTACTATTTACGTTCACAATCCCCTGAGCTTGCGAATGATACAGAGGACAGATCTATGGAGTGTGTTGGTTGTCAATAGGTCTTTGTCATCATAGGGAAATTTTATGAAACCTCTTTTAGCAAAAGATTTGAACTCTTTTTTACAAAGATTTCAGCACTTTGAAAATGGAGAGTTTGGGGACATTGACATACTATCCTCAACGAAGATTCGCATCAGCATCTCTGCCCAAGACAGTGCGAGGGCTTTTGACTGGGTGAGTGTTGCGCTTGAATTTAGCGGCGTAAAAGATGCGCAACTTTTGGATGCAAGCAAACTCCAGTTTGTTGACATGAGCCAAGGGATTACGATTCTTTATGAAAATGCTACATTTGCTTTTGGGATTTCAAAATGTGAAAATCTCTCAAGAGTAAAAACCTCTTCATGTTTTATCATCAGCACAGACGTAAAATATGAAGAGCGAATGATTTAAAGAACTACTGCAAGAGTCTTGTAACATTTGCAGCAGAAGCGTTTGACTGACTTTGAACAAACGAACCTATTTGGGAGAGCATATTTGCTTTTGAAAAGTTTGCACTCTCTGCCGCCATATCAACATCACGTATTTGAGACTCTGAAAAAGCCGCGTTTATTTGCATGGTTGACGTATTTCTAATGTCAGATTCAAGTCTGTTTTGAACTGCACCAAATGAAGAGCGGATGGAGTCGATATTTTGTCTTCCAGCGTCCACACTCTCTAAAGATTTCATAGCACTCTCTTGCGTTGTTACATCAATAGGCGATGTAAATAAAGACGAAACTCTTGCATCAGCGGAGGTTTCAGAGCTTCCTGAACCATTAAGAAGCGCTATGCCATTAAAACTTGTCGAGTTAGCGATACGGTCTGAAGATTTCATCAAGCCATCTATCTCTTTTTGGATAGAAGCTCTGTTGGCATCACTGAGTGTAGCGTTTGAAGCTTTGAGTGCAAGAACTCCGATTTGATCAGTGTTGTCACTTATCCCTTGCATAGCGCCATCAGCAGTTTGAAGCATTCCAACGGTGTCGTTCATGTTCATCATGGACTGACCAAATTGGAAAAATTGCGAGGAGAGATTGTTTGCGATGGCAAGTCCCGAAGCATTATCTGCAGCTTTGTTTATACTCAGCCCCGAAGAGAGGTTTGTTAAACTATTTGCTAAAGCATCATTGCGACGGGTTAGATTCAAATTTGCGTTCATGGCAGACACATTGTTGTTTATTGTAAAACTCATGATAAACCCCTTTGAGATAAATTGTAAGAACTCATTATACACTTAAAATCGAATAACTAACTTATGGGATAAAAATATATCCTTGTCCGTATATTGTTTTTATGTTGAGCATAGGGAGCTTTTTTCTTAAACGGCTCACGCTTGAGGCTAAAGCATTACTCGTGAGATGCTTATTTGGATTGAGCAAATATTCTATATCGTTAATGGAGAGCATATGGTTTTTGTTATGTATAAAAAGTTCAAAGAGGGAAATTTCTTGGTCTGTTAGACTAATGGAATGCTCATGATAACGAAGTGTTTTTGACTTTTTATTATAAAAAACATCGTCATGAACTTTAAGCTCATTCTCCTCTTTTTTAAGCAGCTTCTCATTAAAAGCTCTTACCTCATCCCTTTGGCTCATCTCATTTTGTAAAGTAATAATTGCCGTTAAATCATTGTGAGCCCCTAGCATTCGAACCGCTTTACCACTTGCATCTTTTATAGAGATACCGCGGCAACGCACCCAAACTGTTGAGCCGTTTTTATGTTTATAGCGTACGATTTGGTCATACGGGTTTCTTGAGTCCTTAAGATGCTTATGAAAGTTTTCTGTAGCAATTTTAAGGTCATCTGCGAAAATTATATCCTTCCACTCTGAGCTGAGATGTTTCATCTCTTTTGGGTCATAACCAAACATCTCCCAAAATTTTGGGCTCATCCATATATTTTCAGGCTCTTCTAAGTCCCAATACCACATCCCATCAAGCGAACCGCTTTGAATAAACTCAAAGTAAGAGAGATCTTTTTGGATGAGTTCATAGAGTTCTAGTTTTAAAGGATGATTATCTTCAAAAGTATTTTTCATACAACACTCTAACATATTTTGTCAACAAAATATCTTGAAATACCTTATTTGTCATCGAAAAATCCATATTTTAAGTTATTTTTAAGTTTAATGACATTTTTTAAACATCTTTACTGCCTATAATTATGCATAAATAAATATTTAGACCGTCGAAAAGGATACATATGGCAGAGGTAACATTTGCAGAGCATGAGATAATCGTCTCAAAAACAGATACTCACGGAAAAATCACTTACGGAAACGAGTTGTTTCTCAAACTAGCAGGATACTCTGAAAAAGATATCTTACACGCGCCGCACAATATTGTGCGTCATCCCGATATGCCCAAAATCATTTTTAAGCTTCTTTGGGACACTCTCAAACAAGGCAAAGAGATTTACGCTTATGTCGTAAACAAATCTCAAAACGGGGACTATTACTGGGTTATGGCAAATGTCACACCCTCGTATGATGAACGTGGGAATATTGTGGGTTACTACTCTGTTCGCAGAAAGCCCTCAAGCAAAGCTCTTGGGATTATAAAGCCACTCTACTCGCAACTCTTGAGTGCAGAAAAAAGTGGTGGCATGGGTGCTTCTGAAAAAATTCTCAATGAACTTATTGCTAAAAATGGAGGTCGTTATGACAAATTTATCTTATCTTTCTAAGTTACAAGTAGTAGCCGCTCTCTTTATGGTTCTCTTTATTACGTCATATTTAGCGGACTTTATCATGGATGGATTTCATATTTTGAGTACGTTAGTTTTTGTTTTATATCTTGGGCTTGGTCTTCTTTTTCACTCTTATCTTTCAGGGCTTAAAAGATGCATGGACAAATCTATCAAAGTTTTGGGCGATGCCGTTGGAGGAAACCTAGAGAGTCGTGCTACCGAGATTGCAGATAAGGGACAAGCAGGGCAAATCTGTCATCAAGTGAACAATCTTATAGACCAAATGGAGACTTTCATGCGTGAGATGCGTACTTCTATAAGCTACGCAGGCGAGCATGAATTTTTTAGAAGATTTAACATGCAAGGACTCAACCCCGCTTTTACGTATGCAGGAAAAAGCATCAATAAGAGCATCGATGTCATGGAGACAAATTACAAAAATCAATTGCGTGTCCAACTCAATGAAGACTTAAGCAAAGTCAACAAAAATAACGAACAGCTTGGGTCTTTACAAAAAAGTTTTGCAACCAGCACTGACAAACTTGAAAGCATTTCAAATCATGTCAATGTTGCAATGCAGATGAGTATTGAGCGTGCACAAGAAGCACAAAGCGTGGGCAATAAACTCAGCGGTCTTAATGAACTCCTAGATGCAAACGCACTCTCCACGCGTTCCCTTGAAGATAGAACAAAAGAGATAACAACGGTCATAAATCTTATAAGTGACATTTCAAACCAAACCAACTTGCTTGCACTCAATGCCGCCATAGAAGCTGCGCGGGCAGGAGAACATGGACGTGGTTTTGCCGTAGTTGCCGATGAAGTACGCAAACTTGCAGAGCGGACTCAAAAAGCAACCGCAGAGATAAAAACAACTGTGCAAGTGCTCCAACAAGAGAGCACGGAGATGTCACAAAGCTCTGAGACTATGCGTGATGTAGTCCAAGAGTTTAGCCAACTTATGTCGACATTTAGCGCCAGTATGACTCAGCTGAAAAGCACCAATGAAGTGATAGAAAATGAGATAAATAGTATCCAAAGCCGCATCTTTGTAAATCTCATCATGATTGACCATATACTCTTTAAAACGAACGCTTACTCATCAATCATCCTTGGCAGAACAGTTGGAAGCTTTGGAGGGCACCATGATTGTCGTCTTGGAAAATGGTATGTAAACGAAGGGAAAAAACGATTTGGGCACTCTGCAAGCTACAAAAAGATGGACGTTCCCCATGCCATAGTGCATCAAAATGTCATAGAAGCCGTCAAATGTGTAGAAGGTCCAGACACCTGTCTTGCAAACAAAGAGATGATACTCAAAGACTTTGAAGCTATGGAAGTAGCAAGTAGTGAGCTCTTTAAATTAGTGGAAAATATGATAGACGAATAGTCAAAATTTCCTCTGTTATGCTTTGAGGGCATAACGGTTTTTTCCCTCTTTTTTAGCGATATATAAAGCTTCATCTGCATCTTTTAAAAGGTGTTCTTTTTCAAAAACTTCTACAGCATCTTTGTAGGCAAGTCCTACACTGATGGTAACAAAAGGCTCTGTTTTAGAATGCTCATGTTCTATCTTTAATGCTGCCACATTTTTTACAAGCGCATCTGCTACTTTTTTGGCACCCTCAAGCGAGATATCTTGCAACACTACTACAAACTCCTCTCCACCGTAACGTGCGACAAAATCATGAGGTCGCTTGAGTGTATTTTTCAGTGCGGCGGCTACTTTTATGAGCGTTTCATCCCCTTTTCCATGACCGTAATTATCGTTATAAGGTTTAAAGTAATCAATATCAACCATCATCACTCCAAGTGAAGAGTGTTTTTCTTTTGCCTCTATTGCAAGTGTGTTATAGTGCTCATCAAAAAAACGTCTGTTTGCAATGTGGGTGAGTCCATCATACATGGAGAGCTGTTCGAGCATGTCACTTTTGAGTTTTGTGTTGATATGATTTTGTACCCGCATTTTTACAATTGTTGGATGAAAAGGTTTTTTTATGTAGTCAATTGCCCCAAGACGAAGTCCATACTCTTCATCTTGAGGCATCGTATTTCCTGTGATAAAGATGATAGGTATATCATGTGTTTTTGCATCCGACTTGAGCTCTCTACAGACAGAATATCCGTCGATGTCAGGCATCATGACATCTAAGAGAATCAAATCTATATCACTTGATTTTTTAGCAATTTCCAAGGCCTTGGCTCCGCTTTTTGCTATTTTGATGTTGTAATCATCTCTAAGTAAGTCAATGAGAATCTCTATATTGGTAAGCGAATCATCTACAATAAGGAGCGTTGCTCTTTTTGCGCTTTCATGGTGCCCAGAGACAGCATCGGCTTGTTTAAAAGGTTTTACGCCATAGAGTGTGCTGATTTTTTCTTTTATCTCTAGGAGCGCTTTGCGAAGCTCTTGGACATCATCACTTGGAATCATAAGCGCTGCTTTATATTTTGCATCAATACGCTCACATATGCTAGAGAGATTTTTTGCACCCAAATTTGCACTGATCCCTTTAAGTGCATAAATAAGAGCAGGCGCACTCTCATGATTTTTGAGAACACTCTCATCAATAGAGCCAAACTCCCCCTTTAGCTGTTCTAAAAACTTTTGCAATAATCGCTCAATAAGCTCTTGTGAGCCTAAATTTTTATAGAGATATCGCTGGTCTAAAATAAGTGCTTCATCTTGCTCATGAAGCATCTGCACAAAATCTTCGTGGTGTATATGCTTTGCAAGAACTTTGTGAAGCAGTGTGCTATCCAGAGGTTTTGCAAGGTGATCATTCATACCAGAGCGTAAAACTTTCTCTTTATCTTCTATCATAGCCGCCGCAGTGAGTGCAATGATGGGGATATTTGCATCTATGAGTCTGATATGCTTTGTCGCTTCATAGCCACTCATGACAGGCATCTGCAGGTCCATAAGAATCGCACTGTATTTATCTCTGAAGGTCTCAAAACGGTGTACTCCATCCTCGCCATTGCAAGCAATGTCAACTTCTATCCCCAAGCGCCCTAGCATCATCACCGCCACTTCTTGGTTGATTTCGTTGTCCTCTACGAGCAAAACATGAACGCCAGAAAAATCTCTATTTTTCATCTCATGAGGCAAAAGTATTTTTTCACTCGTTTGCTCTTTCGTATCTACATGGAGCTCAAAATTAAAAACTGAGCCTTGTGCCACTTCACTTGAAACATGGAGCTGGCTTTGCATAGCTTCTAAAATCTTCTGCGATATCACTAACCCTAAACCAGAGCCACCATAGTTTCGGGTGATAGAGACATCTGCTTGCGTAAAAGGGGTAAAAAGTTTTTTTAGCCCCTCTTCGTTGATGCCAATACCGCTGTCTTTGATCTCAAAATATAAAACAGCTCGGGTCTCATCCACCTTTTTCTTAAGTGCAATGGCAACATCAACCCCTCCATGATGGGTAAACTTCAAGGCATTGGATATAAGATTGCTCAAAACTTGTAAAAGTCTGTGCTCATCTATAACTATGATTTTAGGAATTTCTTTGGCAATATGCATTGTAAACTTTAGATTTTTTGCTTTCGCTTGCGGTGCAAAAAGCTCTCTTAAATGCTCCTCTATTTCAGAGAGTTTCACTTCATGCAAATCCAAAAGCAGCTTTTGTGCTTCAATCTTTGAGTAGTCTAAAATATCATTGATAATATCTAAAAGCATCCTCGCAGATTTACTCAGATGTGAGAGCATTTTTTGCTGTTTGGCATCCAAAGAGGTATCTAAAAGCAACTCACTCAAACCTAAGATACCATTCATCGGGGTGCGAATTTCGTGGCTCATGTTGGCTAAAAATGCACTTTTTGCTCGATTTGCTTGTTCTGCTGTCTCTTTGGCTTCTATGAGATTTTGCTCCGCCTCTTTGAGAAGTGTGCGATCCAAAATGTACCCTTGAAGGGCAATAGCTTTGCCCTCATGGTTACGAATAATTTTTGTAAAATCATAAAACCAACAGTAACTTCCATCTTTTTTCTTGAGTCTATAGGATTGTTCAAAACTTTGTGCATCGCTATTTATATAATATAAAACTTCCTGTAGCTCTTTTTCAAGGTCATCTGGGTGCAATATGGAGACATAATCAAAAGTCCCCTGCAGCATCTCTTGTGAGGTATATCCCAAGACACTTTCACTGTTTTGTGAGACAAAACTTATGGGCCAACCCTCCGCCACTCTCCAGCTAATAGTCATAACAGGTCCACCCACAAAAAGGCTATGTTCCATCTCTAGCTCTTGGCGTGCTTTTACTTTTTTGGAGACATCATGAAACAAAAAGATACAACTCTCTTGATTGTGGTTGCTGAGCGCATTCACGCTGTATTCGATGGTGATACGATTTTGATTTTTTGTGACTACAACTTCTTCTCCTCGCTGCTCTTTTTTCTCTTCAAGCGCTTGAAGAAGAAGGCACTCTGCAAAATAGATTTTCTTCTGACATTGGACACATTGCAATAACTCTTTTTGATTTTCATCTAAAATATGTTGATTTGCACACTCAAAGAGTCTGATAAATTCTTTCCCATCTAGCTCCTCTTTAGAGTAGCCTAAAATCTCCTCTGCTTTATGATTTGCCTTTTCGATAATCCCTTTATCACTTATGATAAGCATGCCGCTAGGGAGTTCATTTGCTAAAAGTTCAAGCTGAGAATTTTTTCTCTCAAGCTCTCCTTGATGTTTTTGGAGTATCTTGTACCAATGGTTATAGTAAGTGTTTACAAGATCTTTTTGCCCTAAAATTCCAATAATTTCTCCGCTACTATTTTGGACAACAAGTCTTTTGAATTTTTTGGCTCGAGAGAGCTCCAAAGCCTCTGCAATACTCAAAGTCTCCTCAATACAAAAAAGAGGCGTACTCATCAAACTTGTAACAGATGTTTCAAAATCAGACCCTTTACTGAGTGCTTTAATGATATCTTTTTTGGTTACGATGCCATACCCTTGCGCAGTTGTAACAATGGCACTTTTGTGTTTTGTTTGTAAAAGGCGAGGCAACAGTGCTTCAAGTGTCGTCTCATGTGAAACCATAAGAACATCAGAAACGTGAATCATCTGCGCAACTGTCTGATTTTGTGCTATCAAATCAGGGTCGAGATGTTTGGCGATGTCTGTATAGCTCGCTATCGCACAAAGTTCTCCCGCTTCCACAATACAAACATGCTCCGTATCATTTTTCATCGCATCAAGTCCATCAAGGAGAGAAGCTTCTTTGTCTAAGCTAAGCACAGAGGGAAGACTTATCTCTGATAAAGGGGTCTCTAGAGGAATTTTTTTCATCTTGAGTCCAATAAGATGTGCTGCGGTAAGTATTTGAAATCCTTTTTTTGCCAAAACTATCACATCTCGGATGTTATGCTCTTGCATAAGCTCTATCGCTTCTTTGAGACTTTTTTCATGACTCAAAGAGATAATATCTTTGGTCGCAATGGTAAAAAGTTTTGGGTAGTGCATCTTATGCTCCTGTGTTTGTGAGGGGTAATTTTTGGCTATTTTGTAGCGCGAAAAAATCTTTGATTATTGCATGTGCATCGTCAAACTCCAACTCTTCAAGGGCCGCTTTAAGCCTTAAAAAATTCTCTGGTGTCAGTTTTTCTTGTATATTTGCCAAGAGCATTTTTTGCTCATAACTTGAGAGTATTTGGTTGGTTGCAAATTTTTGCTCTATCGTCTGCAAAAGAGTTTGAAACTCCCCTGCACCCAGCGAAGCTTCTAAGAGCAACTCTTCATCAAATCCAAACGACTCAAGTTTTTCTTTGAGCTCCTCTATGGCTTTGTGGAGTTGATGTATGCGCTCTTGAGTGATTGGCTCTTTAGTCTTATAATCAGCGTCAATCTCTGTACACACCTTTGCAAGCCTCTGTAATCCAAGGTTTCCACTGACCCCTTTGAGTGTGTGAATCATATGTGGAGCCTCGGGAGCATTTGCTGCTACAAGTGCAACAAGCTGCGCAAAATCTGTGTTGAGCTGTACTAAAAACTTCCTTAAAAGTTTTTTGATGAGTGCATCTGAGCTGAGTGTACTTTGAAGATACGATTGGCTGAGTATCTCACAACCCTGAGAACTCTTTTTTCCTCGAAGATACAAAGAGAGCTTTTCGTAAAGCTCCTCAGTATCTATAGGCTTGCCAAGATGGTCGTTCATCCCCGCAGCGAGGACTTTTTCTCTATCTTCTACCATTGCAGCTGCCGTGAGAGCTATGATGGGGATAGCGCTGTCTTGTTGACGGATGGCCTCTGTTGCTTCGTAGCCGCTCATGACAGGCATCTGCAAATCCATCAAAATCAAATCTATTTTCTCGCAATGTGCCATAAAAAGAGAGACTCCCTCTGCTCCATTGTTTGCCACCAAGACTCTTATACCAACACGCTCAAGCATGAGCGTTGCGACCTCTTGGTTTATTTCATTGTCTTCTACTAAAAGGATATACGCACCATTAAGGTCAAAATCTTTCTCTTTTTCCTTATGAAAACTTTTTTGCATAAATCCATGTTTCATCTCTGTCATGGCATTAAAAAGTGTTGAAGATGTCACAGGTTTTGATAAAAAACTCTCTACATCTTCTAAGTTTAACTCCTCTTCACAATATGCCGAGAGTATCAAAATAGAAGGTATTTTGTGTTTGAATTTGCCTGAGTTGAACATTTCACTTAGCCTCTTAGCAGCTTCTTTGCCATCAAGCCTAGGCATAACCCAATCCATCAAAACAAAATCATACGGTGCGTCCATACTATCTGCTGCTATGACTTTTTCTATCGCCTCTAACCCATCATGCGCCTCTTCATACGTACACCCAAAACTCTCTAACATCTCTGCTAAAATCATCCGTGATATATGTTGATCATCGACGATAAGCACTTTATAATTTTTCTCACTCACAATAACTTGTGGCTCTTCCCATGACCCAACTTCAAGCACAAGATCAAAATAAAAGCGGCTTCCCTCTGCGACTTTGGATGAAACATGAATCTTTGAGCCCATCGCCTCTGTGATTTTTGAAGATATCATCAGCCCAAGTCCTGTCCCGCCAAACTGGCGTGTCGTTGAGCTATCAGCCTGTGAAAAAGGTAAAAAGAGTTTCTTTTGTTGCATCTCGCTCATACCTATGCCGCTATCTTCTATGCTAAACTCTAAAACAACGTGCGAATCATCCAGACGCTCTTTGAGTTTAAGGGAAAAAAGGACTACACCTTCATGGGTAAATTTAAGGGCATTACTTAAAAGATTTGTTACTACTTGTTCCAAACGAAGCAGGTCACCTATGACAACTGTTGGGAGATTTTTTTGTTTATAAAAATAGAGTTCTAAACCTTTTTGAGCCGATTTTGTACTAAACAAAACGCGAAGTTGTGCAAAAATCTCCTCTAATGCAAAAGGTTTATGTTCGAGTTCTAGCTTTGCTGCTTCTAGTTTTGAAAAATCTAAAATATCATTGATAATAGCAAGGAGCATTTTAGAAGAGCCATGTATTTTTTGTAAAAAATCATACTGTTTGGTATCAAGTTTTGTATCTTTTAAGAGCTCGCTTAAACCTATGATAGCGTTCATGGGTGTGCGTATCTCATGACTCATATTTGCTAAGAAATTACTTTTTGCTTTATTGGCTGCTTCTGCTTTTAGCTTGGCATCTTCAAGGGCTCGCTGTGCCTCTTTCATCTGGCTAATATCCCTAAAAACACTAAAAAAATACTCTTTCTCATCAATGATAACAAATCTTATACTCACATCTACATCAAAAATTTCTTTATTTTTTTTGACAAATTTGGACTCAAAATCATCATGTCCACAACTTAAAACCCGCTCTATTCTCTCTTGTACAAGCTCAGGAGAGACAAGCATGTCAAGCTCAGATATCCTCATCTCTTTAAATTCATCTTTTGTGTAGCCTAAATGTTTATACGCAGCAGTATTAAAAAATACCACTTTAGTTGTTTTTGGATCAACAAGAATCGTAGGATCAGGGAAAGTCTCAAAGATGGTTTGCATCATCTTTTTTTCATGCTCTAAACTTTGCTCTATCTTTTTCATCTCACTTTGGTCAAACAAATACCCGCGAATCGAGAGAAGTTCTCCATGTTCATCAAAAATAAGACTCGTAAAATCATAAAACCACTTATACTCACCGTTTTTTAGACGTAAACGATACGACTGCTCATAGCTACGTGTTTTATTTTGTATATAAGCGCTTACCTCATCAAAAATATTTTGTTTATCATCAGGATGGATAATGTTGGCATAAACAAACGTCTCTTGTTTCATCTCAAAAGGTGTGTAACCGAGCTCTTTGGTGACATTTGCCGAAACATAGCGAATAGGCCAATTTTGCTTTGGTGACCACTCTATGGTGATAACAGGACCCTCAGAAAAAAGGTCTCGCTCTGCTTCAAGCTCTTGGCGAATCTCTAACTCTTGGGAAATATCTTCAAAAGTTGTCACATACTCTTTTTCATGCGTATCTGTTATGATTTCGTGTACACTCAAACGAAAAGTGTATATCTTCACATCTTTTTGTATCTTTACAAAATGACTTTTTTGGGGATTTGAGAGTATATAATCGACCCAATTTTGCCCATCTATCTCTTTTTGCAAATACCCCTCTTCGATAATGAAAAAATCACAAACACACCTGTGCTTTTTGTTAAAATCTTTCACACTTTTAAAACCAAAAAAATCCAAAAATACTTGGTTTGACTCTATAAGTTTTTTACTACTCTCTGTGACGATGACTATATTTTCTTGCGCATTGAGTATCAAAGTGGCTCTATTTTTAAGAAGTGTACTTATTTGGGTAAACCTATGGATAAGAACATACAAAAGTATAAAAACGCCAAATCCTATGAAAAGAAAAAGGTAAAAGCTCTTAGAGAGTGCTTCATCATAGTTATTGTAATGGTGCGAAAGGTCTTGAAAAAAGACAAACTCCCCTATAAAATCATCTTCAATCTCCCGAATGTCAAAAGAGTAGATGGCAATCGCCTTTGAATTGTGAAAAACGGTACTTTGTATTGGCAAATCACTGTGAATATTTTGTAAATACTCTTCGTAATGGCCCAACGATTTTGTTACATAATACGTTTGTGTGTCATGACTCTTTCCAAGCTTAATAATCCCCTCTATGTTGTTAAATGACGCAACATATTCAAGAAGTTTTTGCGGGTTTATCCCAAGTTCAAAAGCTCCTATATACTTACCCTGAAAAAAAAGCGGCTCTATCGTTCTATAAAAAAACCCGCTTTCCCCTTGTTCAAATCCACTCAAAGGCTTGTGTTCTTTATGAATTTTCCTTAAAAGAAGACGCTTTTTGGCTATGTCATCCCCGTAGGAATCTGTTTTATGAAGGCGTAAAAAAGTTTTGCCATTTGCGAGATGAAAATACCCTACTTGGATAAAAGGATCTTTTTTTATAAGCGCTTCAAACCGCTTCTGTACCAGATGCAAAAGTATCTCCCTTTGCTCTTTGGCAACAGCCTCTAATATAGCATCATCTACAAAGATAGAAATCTCTTTCGCGTAATGTTCTTGGAGATTTTTTTGAAGATTGAGTTCAAATGAGTGTGTGATTTTGCTGTAATACTCTTGTTTAATCTCTTCAAGCCGCGTCTCTTGAAAGTCCTTAAAAACAAGGTAAAACAGATAAAAGTAGATACCAATAATAGCTATGACTGCAAGAGTTATTTTTTTATGCAGATATTCTTGTTTTTGTAACAATTTGCCCTCTCCATATTTCTAACTCAAAGAGACATTTTAATTACATTTGTTTAAAATATCCCTTTAATTGAGAGAGGATTTATATCAATTGCAAATTTGGCTAGTTTGATACAAAAAATAAGCTTAAATTTGATTAGAGATTTTTTGTTATTTTTTTCACTTCTGCGATAATCTCTTTTTGTCTATTGTGTATATATTCCATTAAAATCGCTTCGATAGCGTTATCTTTAAGGACTTCACACACAAGTTTGCACTCAAGCTCTTGGCAAAAAATGAAATTAATCTTTGCTTCTGCCAAAATTTTTACGTACGAGTCAGCACTGCTTTTACTTGGGAGGACAAAACTTAATTGAACATTTTTCCCTTTTAAGCTCTCCACTGTTTTACCTTGTTTAACTTTTATAGCGATTGAATTTATTGAAATATCAATTATTTCTCCACTTAGAGTGCTCCCAAGAGAAGTGACGATGATAGGCGTTCTTACTAAACAGGTAACTCGGCCATACTTTCTGCTGTTTGCATTTGCATTTAAAAAACTAAAACCCTCTAAAATCGCTATTTGCTTCTCTATATTAACAAATTTTACAGCTGCTTTAATATCCCTGCTAAAGCTAGAAGATTGAAGAACAGTCTCTTTTTCATGTTTCATAGCCATACCCTGAAGGTGTTGAAACTTTACATATATAGTGTTATCAGCAATCTTAACAACCGAAGCCAACGTGTTGATACAGAGTCCTTTATAAATATTTAAAAGGGTGATTTCTGTCTTGTTTACGTAGACATTTTTTAAAAGATGCGCGATGAGTTCATCATCCCCCATCGCACCATTAAGAGTTGAAATATATTTAATTTTGTACGCAACAATATCTTCTTGAGAAATATTTTTTGTAGAAATAGCGTTTAAAATTGTTAAAATACTCTCAAGATCAAGTGTCTCCATCGGAAAAGCAAAAAGTTCCATATTGGGATTAAATTTGAGTTTGTCTAAAAAATCTCCCATTTGTTTTTGAAAATCTTCTAGCTTGGTTTTTAAATCTTTTTCTTCAATATTTTCGTACATAAGCGTATAAAAATCGCTCTCATATTGTGCAAAAATAAGATTTTCATCCAAAAATGAATCAATATGGAGTAAAAAATTTTGAAGAAATATCTCTAGTTCTATCTTGCTTGTGTCATATTGGAGTTTTTTAAAATTTGCTAAATGAATGGTCATGATTGTGTATGTTTTAGCGGAAGTTTTCTCTTGCAACACCTCTTGTAAAAACTCGATAAAAGATGATCTGCTTGATAAAAAATTAGGTTTATTTTCAACAATACTTTGTGCGATAAAGGGCTTAAAAAAAAGAAATTTTTCACTTTCATTATCTGAAGTGCTACTGTTTATATCATAATTTACTTGTTTTTTATCTCTCTGCAGCAGCTCTACATGAGCCCTGGAGTCCTCTAAAAGTAAATGTTTAACATCAAATTGTGAACATATCTTTTTCTCAGCTTCATCCAACGTTTCACACTCGAAATCTTCAAAAAACTTTTTGCTTGCAAAATGAAGTTGCTTATTTTTAAAAAATAAAAAAGATTCCAAAGAAAGTTGCGCTTGAGCAAAGAGCATCTTAATATGCTCATCTTCATGCTGCTTAAGGTCGCTTCTGAGTTTTAGTATAAGTTTATCAACATCTTGACTAGCTGTGATGATTGTTTTTGCATTTAGTAAAAAAGCTAACTGAAAAAGCATAAGATTATAGTTATTTGAAACGACAAAATATATGAGAGGGGAGATTTTATTTTTAAATAAATCTTTTATTTTTTCCGCTACAGGCTTTTCAATTTTGTTCAGCTCAATAATATAAATGCTGTAATGATTTATATTTTGCAATCCTGCAATATCAAAAGAGTCACTATTATCAAAAGAACTTACAATGCTCTTAGCTTGCAAAGAGATAGTCGTTTCATGATAGAGATGGCAAATGTTCATAATTTTACATCCAAGCAGAGCATGCGTTTATGTTGTTTTTTTTCATTAAATCGAATTATACATAAATTATCTCATTTTTGATGTTGAACGTTTATATAAAAAAGTGTGCCAATTTTATACTTGAGCGCACAGCATTACTTGATATAAGAGCAACAATAATCTACAAGCGTTATTACTTTTATATCAAATGAGGTATTTGCCTCAACTTTAAAAACACATGGGGCTTGCATAAAGACAAATGTATCGCTAGTTGGCAATTTTATCTCAAAAGTACCAGAGTAAATTTCCATAATTTCTTTATCTGCAGTATTGAATGTATAGATACCCTCAGCCATAATTCCTAAAGATTTCACTGAACCATCACTAAACTTAATTGTTCTACTTGTTACTTTGCCATCATAATAAATATTGGCTTTTTTTGTTACGCTTACATTTTCAAAATTTGACATTTTGTACCCTTTTTTATGAAATTATAGCTGATATATTATCCTGATTTGGAGTTTTTTTACCCTCTTGTAACCGAACTCTTTGTGAATGTGTTATTGCGACAGCCATAGCATCGGAGATATCAAAAGGCTTAATCTCTTTTTTTATATTTAAAAGCCTTTTTACCATAAATGCAACTTGCTCTTTTGTCGCTTTAGCTTTTCCCGTAAGCGCTTTTTTGACTTGCAATGCAGTGTACTCTTCAAACTGCCCAAACTCTTGAAGAAGTTTAAGCATAATTGCGCCACGAAATTGCGCCAATTTTATGGTTGTTGCAGGATTATGAGCATAAAAAATATCTTCCATAGCAACTTCATCAATTGTATGTCTAAGAAATATTCCCTCTAAAGCCTCAATCATTTGAGGAATTTGAAACTGTAAATTTTCTGCTTTCATTTTTATCAATCCTGCTTCAACAAGTGTTATTTTCCCTTTTTCAAGAAGTATTAAAGCATACCCCATGTTTCTCGTTCCAGGATCTATCCCTAAAATTATCATGTATCCTACTTTGCATGTACAAATTAATTGAGATTATATACAAATCCATAGCAAGATGCTGTGCTTCTTCAATGATTCACATGTTAGCATCACTTAAAATTTAATTATTCACATAAAATAGTTATCTTTTACTTTTTTTTAGGCAAAAACGGGATATTATTCACACGTAAATATATAGTAAACTTAATTTTCAAGGCTTTAAATGAGTACAGGTGAAGAGATATTATTACTCTTAAAAGAAGAAATAACGGAAGTAGAGTATAATAGATATATCAAGCAACTCGTATATGACACGATAAAATCAACAAATAATTTAGCAGTTTTTTATGCACCAAATACACTTGTTTTAAATTGGATAAAAAATAAGTATACCCATAAAATTGAGCATCTTTTTGAAGTAAAAAACGGTTCTAAAGTTACTGTTTCCATGACATTAAAAGATCACTTAAATGATGAAAAAATCAAAAAAGTAACAGAACAAAAAGCAGGTCAGTCACTCTTAAATCCTTCACATATTTTTAGTAACTTTATGGTTGGAGGATCAAATCAGTTTGCATATGCCGCAGTTAAGAGTGTAAGTGAAAAAGCAGGGGAACTTTACAATCCCCTTTTTATCTATGGAGGAGTCGGTTTAGGAAAGACACACCTTATGCAAGCTGCTGGCAATGTTTTTCAAAATCAAGGTAAAGTAGT
>JFJP01034015.1_pt1 | contig 45338 bp, 46 predicted proteins | sample 431651 | NCBI WGS metagenome assembly JFJP01 (sample SAMN02602958, study PRJNA72255) | Microbial mat metagenome, whole genome shotgun sequencing project. | biome: fresh water; feature: sink hole; material: water; isolation source: purple microbial (photo- and chemosynthetic) mats found in...
AGCTCAAAGACCGCGAGATCACCCGCCTGCGCCACGAAACCATCGGGTTTATCTTTCAGTCCTTCAACCTCATTCCCGTGCTCACCACCCGTGAAAACATCGAGTTCCCCCTTCTTTTAGGCAAGGACAACAAGATGACCAAGGAACGGCGCGACTATGTCGACTTTCTGATTGAAGAAGTCGGCCTGGCTGACCGGCTCAAAAACCGCCCCAACGAGCTCTCCGGCGGACAGCGTCAGCGCGTGGCCATTGCCCGCGCCCTGGTCACCAAGCCCGTCATCGTGCTGGCCGATGAACCGACAGCCAACCTTGACTCGGCCACCGGCGACGACATTCTGAACCTGATGAAGAAGATCAACCGCGATCTGAAAACTACCTTTATCTTCAGCACCCACGACGCCAAGATTGTTGAACTGGCCGACCACATCATCCGCCTCAAGGACGGCTTGGTTACCGAGAACTACAAGGCGTAATATGGGCACCATCCTCAAAATTGCCATCCGCAACCTGACCCAGCACAAGGTCAAGTCGCTCATTGTAGGGGCCCTCATCACCCTGGGAATCACCTTGACGTTCATCGGCAACTCGCTGTTTGAATCGGCTTCTGAAGGCGTGAAACGGGGCTACTCGGAAAATTTTACCGGCGACATCATGATTCAGGGAACCAGCGACAAAAAGTTTTCTCTGTTTGGTTCTGAAGATTTTGGTTTTGGCGGAGTCGGCGAACCCACTCCCGTTATCCAGAAGTACGACCAAGTGCTTGAAACAATCCGCGCCCTTCCTCAAATGAAGGCCTTCACCAGCCAGGTAGCCGGGTTTGCCATTCTGAATCTCGAAGCAAGGGGTCAGGCCTTCAACTTATTGTTCGGCATTGAGCCGGAAAGCTACTTTGAAACCTTCCAGAGCATTAAGATCCTGGAAGGTCGTATGTTGGCAAATGGTGAGAACGGCATCATGATGAGCCGGAAACGTTTGAACCAGATTGCCAAAGACAACAAAGCTGTTCTGAAGTTGGGAGACGAAATCCTTCTCAACGCCTTCAGTGATAAAGGCGTCAAAGTACGGGCGGTCCCCCTGGTTGGCATCTACGAGTACATCGTTCCTACCCAAGCCCTCGAAGTGGTCAGTTTTGTCGATGTACAGACTATGCGTTCCCTCAATGCCATGACCGTCGGTTCCAAGGACGAGGTCAAGGTCGACGATTCCACACAAGCCCTTCTCGATATGGGGAGCGACGATTTCTTTGGGGAAGAGAGCACAGTTGGTGCCGGCAAGACCGCCGGAGCAGTCAACCTGGATGGGATTCTGGGTGACAAGAGCATCCGTAATACCCTGCAGACCATCGACAACGGCTCCTGGCACAACCTGCTTGTCAGGCTTCAGCCGGGCTCAGACGTTAACGGAACCCTTGCCGCCCTCAATAAAACTTTTGCAGCGAATGAGTTGCCCGTAAAAGCTGTGGGCTGGAAAGAAGCTGCGGGGACCACGGCGGCGCTCACCGATGTGGCACAGATCATCTTCAACATTGTCATTATTATTCTGGCGGTTGTTGCGGTCATCATCATCATCAACACTCTGGTGATCTCGGTGATGGAGCGCACCAGCGAAATTGGAACCATGCGGGCCCTGGGTGCACAAAAGCCGTTTATCCGTGAACTGTTCATTGCCGAGACCATCCTTCTAGCCGGCTTCTTCGGGCTGATCGGCATCATCATCGGTTCGCTGGCGGTCGTGGGAATCAATATCGTTGGAATCAAGATCGACAATGACTTTCTCCAGGTTCTGTTTGGATCGACCAACCTCAAACCCAATCTGAGTCTCAACCAGATGCTCCTGTCTTTGGGTTACACCTTCTTTATCGGGATGGTCAGCTGGATCTATCCCGTTTCGATTGCTCTCAAGGTATCGCCGCTCAAGGCGATTGCCACCGAATAGGAGTTTCCATGTCCGTCGCCTCCATGGCCTTGAAAAACCTGGCCCGTCAGAAACGCCGCTCCATCCTCCTTGGGGGAGCCATCGCCTTTGGCATTCTCATCATCACGGTGGTCAATGGACTATCGGGAAGCCTGATCACTTCTCTCGAAGCCAATATTTCCAACCTGGTTTCGGGACACATCTTTATCCGGGGAACTGAAAAGACCGATAAGGGTCGGGTTCTCTACACCTTCAAAGACGACAAGAAGATGGATGAAGTGGTCAACCGACTGAAGATTCCTTATAAATACATCTCCAAGACAACGGTAGCCCAACAGGCGAGCATCATCAGTGATTTTGCCACCACGTATCAGTCGGTAACCGGTGCGGATCTGGGTCTTGGAAGCTATCTTCACGACCGTATGACCCTTGTCGAAGGCGAGCTCGACACTTTCCCCGGATCGGATAAAATCCTGATCAGCGAGGGCGTTGCCAAAAAGCTCGATGTGAAACTGGGTGACCGGCTTTCCGTTCAAACCGACACCATTACCGGTCAGCAGAACGTTCTTGATTTTTATGTGGGTGCTATTTACAAGGACCCCGGAGTTGCTGCCAGCCTGGCCGGAGCCTATGCCGATCTGCCGAGAGTGAACCAGCTTCGTGACGTGCCCCAGGGCGAGTTCAACATCTACGGTCTGTTTCTTGAGGATGTGTCCACCGCTGACTTTTGGGGTGCCAAGCTTTATGAGGAGCTGAAAACAGAGGCCTTCCCCCTGTGGCAGCGTGGGTCACCTCAGGAATTGGTCAAACTCTTCCGCGATGAGACCTGGACGGGCATCAAATACAGTCTGTTCACCCTCAATGACGCATTGAGTTTCATCAAGGGCATTTTCCAGAGCCTCAACCTTATCGCCTTCTTGATTCTCATGGTGTTGTTCGTTGTCATCATGGTGGGTATCACAAACACCTACCGCATGATCGTGTACGAACGGACCCGGGAAATCGGAACCCTGCGTGCACTGGGTATGCAGCGGCCGGAAGTGAGAAATCTGTTCTTGTACGAGGCCATTTTCTTGGGCTTGGGCGGTATTCTCGCCGGTTTTGTTCTAGGCGTCCTGGTGTTGGTCGGACTTTCTCTGATCGATCTCTCAGCCTGGAAAGATTTCAACATTCTGCTGAAAGACAACCATTTGAAACTGACGGTAGACTTCGCATCCTTCGCCTTCAATCTGATCGTCGTGACAGCACTGACTGCTTTGGCAGCGCTTTTCCCCGCCCGAAGGGCAGGCAAGCTCACCCCTGCCGAAGCTCTTCGCACCACCAATTGACCCAAGAGAACACAAAGGAGATACGAATGAAGAAGATTCTTCTGACCCTGGCAGCCCTGGCTATGACCACAGGAGCTTTTGCCCAGGACAATGTCGATTTCAAGGCAGTGCTGGCAAAGGTTGACGCTCAAACCAATTTTAAGGGAGACGCTTCGGCGAAAGTCACCATCCAGAGCAAGAAGCCTGGCGAGAACGACAACATCATGCAGGCGCAGTACTTCCGCCGCGACGCCGAAGATAAGTTCATGATCTTGATTCTGAAGCCCGAGGTGAACAAGGGTCAGGGGTACCTGAAAATTGAAGACAACATCATTTTCTATGATCCCGAAAGCCGCAAGTTCAGCAAGCTCACGGGCAGTGGAAACTTTCAGGATTCCAACGCCAAGAACAGCGACTTCCAGGCCTCCTCGCTTTCGGAAGACTACAATATTGTGGAATCCGGCCGCGAGAAACTGCAGGCCAAGGACACCTGGGTGCTGACCTTGAAAGCCAAGAAGAACGACGTCACGTACCCAAAGATGAAAATCTGGGTCGAAGTCGCCACCAACCTCATGCTGAAAAGTGAAGACTACTCGTTGTCTGACCGCCTGATGCGTACCAGCCTTTACGGTAAATACGTCAATATCGACGGGCGTTTCCTGGCTACCCGCATGCGCTTCGAGGACAACCTAAAAAAGGGTGAGGTCACCGACCTGGTGTTGGAAAATCCGTCCCTGGCCAAGCTGCCTGACAGTGTGTTTAGCCAGGCGTACCTCGAAAAGGTGAACAACTGATGAAAAGAACAACCGCTCTCTCGGTATTCGCCCTCATCCTTCTTCCCTTCCTGGGCTTTGCTCAGGAGGCCTCGTCTGAAGAGGACTTCTTTGGCGAAGACGCGGAAACCGTCTCAACCGTCGCTGTGACCTCGGTGGACCCTACCAAGCAGTTCAGCGAGGACGCTGAGGGGTTGCGCTGGGGCGGTACGGTCTCGAGCAGCGCCACTTGGAACTCGGGTTGGGTGGGTCAGTGGCCTTCGGCTTCTGATCCCGCCAAGGGTTGGCAGGACGGGTTGGATTATGGGCTCTCGACCAAGCTCTTTCTCGACGGCCGCCCCGACGCGGATTTCCGGTTCCGACTTTCGCTCAAGACAGGTTACCCCTTCACCAACAGCACCACGGCTCTCAAAACCACGACCACCTCAACTACTATCGAGGTACCCAACATCGAAGTCTGGGAAATGTTCACCGACGTCACCGTGGCTGACGCGGTGTTCCTGCGTTTCGGAAAACAGTCGGCCAGCTGGGGTGTGGCTTACTTCTACAGCCCCGGTGATGTCATCAGCCTGACGGCCAAGGACGCTTCCGACCCTCTGGCCGAGCGGGAGGGTCCCGTTGCCCTGAAGGCCACCGTCCCCTTCCCCAACCTGAAGGCCAACCTGACCGGTTATGTTCTGGCACGTGACAGCTACTTCGGAACAAATCTTCCCACCCTGCAAAGTATGGGGTATGCCCTTCAAGGCGATGTTTTGGTCGGAGACGCACAACTCAGCCTCGGAGGCTTTTACCAGCAGGATAACGCACCGAAAGCCGTAGCCACCGTCAACACCGGGCTGAGCTTCCTCAAATTGCCTGTCTTCAACGACATCAACGTCTTCAGTGAAAGTGTGTTCAGTTACGGGTCTGATGTGCTCAAAACCTCGGGCAAATCGATGAGTGGTACATTCACCACCATTTCAGCCTGGGAAAAAACTGTCTATTACACCGGAACCCTGGGAGCCAGTTACTCCAACAGCGATGCTAACCTGAACCTCAGGTCAGAGTACCTCTTCAATCCCTTCGGATCGGACGATGCTACCATTGCGCAGCGAGCTTTCAACACCTTTGGTGCCTATGCAGCAGGCTATACCGCTGGAATTACCAACACCTCGGGTCGAGCCTACGGCTACGGCGATGCTGTCACTCCTGGCATCCACTATCTGACCAGCCTTGCCAGCCTTTCAAAACTGGGTGGCAGTGACAAACTGAGCTTCTCGACTCTTTGGCAGCAGAACCTTTCAGACGTGTCGGGCTGGGTGAAGCCATCACTGTCCTTCAAACCCTGGGACCAGCTAGGCTTCACCTGGGGTGTCACTGTTGTTTATGGAGACGAGGGAACCCAGTATCCCTTGACGTTCCAAGCCCGTGATTCCAAAGGCACCCCCCTGGGCACCAAGCGTGTCACCATGAATGTGGGTGTCACCTTCGGAACCGGACGCTACTAACGGCGCTTGTTGAAATTGCGCATCTGTTGATGTATCGCCTTCCAGCGGTCTTTTTCTGCCCGCTGGAGGGCTTTGTTGTCTCTTTTGGCCAGGTGATGCAGCTCCCGTTCCTGGCGGCGCCAGCCCTCCCACCTGGCCTCATCGAGGCTTCCCTCTGCCAAAGCTTCTCGAACGGCACATCCGGGTTCCTCCTGGTGACGGCAGTCGTGAAAACGGCACAAGGCCGCCAGAGCCTCAATGTCCGAAAACCCCTCAGCCAGATCGTCGGCGTCGGCCCAAAGCCCCACGGTGCGGAACCCAGGAGCATCCATCAGCAGGGCTCCTGAAGGCAACTGATAAAGGTGGCGGCTCGTCGTGGTGTGTTTGCCCTTGCTGTCCAGGGTCCGTACCTCTCGAGTCGCCAACGAGCTTGAGAGAAGTCGATTGACCAGGGTAGTCTTGCCCACACCGGAGGATCCGGCCAGAGCAATCGCGGTACCGGCAGTCAACCACGAATCCAATGCCTCCAGACCTGTTCCGGCCAGAGCGCTCAAGACCACCAGGGGATCTTCTCCCGCTGCCGTACGGGCGGTCTCCACCTTGGCCCCGCTGTCTGCTAAATCGGCTTTACTGAGAATCCAAAGCGGCAGCATCCCTCCATGACGGGCTAGGGTTGCCAGCCGCTGAGCCCTTCTCGGATTGAAGTTTCCATCGAGCCCCATGACAATGCCCAGCACATCCAAGTTGGCTGCCAGAAAGCTTTGACGTCCGCTGCCATCGGGCGAGCCAGTCGAGACCGATCGGCTGAAAACAGTCTTCCGGGCGACAACCCCGTGAATAACAGCCTGCCCGGAATCGATCAGCTGAGCGACCACCCAGTCGCCAACCAAGGGAAAATCCGCTTCGGTACCGGTGAACTGCAAGCGGCCGGACACCAGTCCCGCCCGTGGTCCGTCGGGGGTTTCTAAAAGATGAACGGGACCTTCCCGCCCAATGACCCGAGCTGGAACAGGGACCACCCCGCGAGGACAAAGGGCGACCGCCTCTTCATAGGGCTCACTCCAGACAGGACTCCAGCCCCAAGGGTTCAGTGATTCGTATTGATTTTGTGACAATTCGGTTGTTCCTTGAAAACAATGTGAGAAAAAAGGAACCAGACCGGGAAGGCGGTCGCGACGCGACTTAGTAGGAGAACCCGGCCTGGTGGCGGGCAATGTCCAAAGTGTGGTTGGTTTTCATCGGGCGGCCTCCTGCGGCGGGTAATATTGTGATATTCTGCCCTTCTAGAGCCGTTTTGTCTACAGTCGCTTGAACCACTTTCTGAGGAGGCCACCGTGCACAGCCCCTTTTCGCCCTTGAGAACAAAGCCCACCTTCCCCTTGGTTGACCGCGAAGAGCCCGAACTCTACCGCGATCAGTTTCCCTACTCAGCCGTCCCGCGTATTCTCTTTGACGGCCACGATGTCATACCGCACCCTCCCCACGAAATCTGGATTACCGACACCACCTTCCGCGACGGTCAGCAGTCCCGGCCTCCCTACACACCCGAGCAGATTTCGCAGATCTTTACCTATCTCCACAGGCTCGGCGGTGAGGAAGGGGTTATAAGGCAAACTGAATTCTTCCTGTATTCGAAACGGGACCAGAAAGCACTCGAGCTCTGTCAGGAAAAGAACTACCGTTTTCCGGAAATCACAGGATGGATACGCTCCGACAGCGAAGACTTGAAACTGGTGAAGAGTTTGGGGCTGAAGGAGACCGGTATCCTCACCAGTGTGAGCGACTACCACATTTTCCTGAAGCTGAAGAAAAGCCGGGCAAAAACCTCAGACTTGTACCTCGGCATTGTCAAAGACGCCCTGGCGGCCGGTATCATTCCCCGGTGTCATTTCGAAGATGTCACCAGAGCCGACCTCTATGGCTTTGTCCTGCCTTTCGCAGAGCAGCTTCTGAACTTGGCCCGGCAGGCAAACCTGCCCGTGAAGGTCCGCCTTTGTGACACCATGGGGTTCGGTGTTACCTACCCTGGTTCGGTTCTTCCCCGCAGTGTGCCGAAACTGGTTCATGCGTTCAGTCAAGAGCTGGGGTATCCGTCCGAATGGTTGGAGTGGCATGGGCACAATGACTTTCACAAAGTGCATGTGAACGCTGCCACGGCCTGGTTATACGGTTGCAGCAGTCTCAACGCCAGTCTGCTCGGTTTTGGGGAACGAACAGGCAACCCGCCCCTAGAAGGCGCCATCATGGAGTACATGGCACTGAAGGGTACCGCCGACGGGCTCGATACCAGGGTTATCACCGAAATCGCTCAGTTCTTTCGTGACGAGATCCAAGCGGTCATCCCCCCCAATTATCCGTTTGTGGGCAGCGATTTCAACACCACCCGGGCGGGCATCCATGCCGATGGAATCATGAAAAACCCGGAGATTTACAACATTTTCGATACCGAGAAACTCCTGAACCGACCACTTAAGGTTCAGGTGACCGACAAAACGGGAGTTGCCGGTATCGCCCAGTGGATCAACGAAAACCTGCCGGAAATCCAGTCAGGGGCCAAGGAACCCGTAAGCAAGCGCCTGGGCGGCATCAAGCACATCTATGCCTGGGTCATGGAGGAGTATAACAACGGTCGGACAACCTCCATCAGCCCCGAAGAAATGTGGGCGCAAACCAGGCGTTTTGTCCCCAGCCTCTTTGTCAGCGAATTCGAAAAGGTGAAGGCTGAAGCAAAAAGGATAGCCCATCAACTGGCCGAAAGCTTGTCAGCAGACGATGCCATCCGCAGCATGAACTGGGAGAAAATGGAAGAACAGCTCCATGAGACTGTGCAGCGGGAAGGTTCGATTCAGCTGTTGGCGGTGACCAACCTCGAGGGTCGGCGCTTGAGTCAGGTCCATACGCAACGTGGTGAAAAAGCTCTGTTCCGCAACCTGCTGACCAAGGATTTCCGCAAGCACGATTGGTTTGTGAAGGTGCTGGAAACACACGAAGCCTACGACTCGGATCTCTTCTTTTCGAAATACACCGGCCGCCTGATTCTGACTTCAGCGCATCCGCTGTTTGACGATCACGGAACTCTGTTTGGTGTGCTGGATGTTGATTTCATCTTCGATGAACTGGTGAAACTGATCACTCCCATACCTGCAGAGATCCTGGATCTGTCCCAGGAATAGACACCGATCAGGCCAGAAGTTCGCGGAGTTTTGTCTCGAGTTCCAGAAAGGAATAGGGCTTTGTCAAAATCTCAAATGGAAGGGGGAGGTCAGTTTTGAGAAAACCGCTGGTCAAAAGGACCCTCTGGCCGGGACAGAACTTCTGAAGAAACCGGACCCAATAGTCTCCCCCCAGAATATCCATGCGGTAGTCGCTGATAATGGCAATGATTTTGTGGTCCAAGAGATGTTTTATAGCACCAACACCGTCGGAGGCAACCAAGACAGGAAAACCAACCCGTGTCAGGTAATCCTTGAGCGGAATCCGAATGGAATCTTCATCTTCGACAATCAGAACATACCCAGTCGTATTATCCACGGGGGGCTCCTACCACTTCAACGTGTCGCGGATCAGCTTGATTAGTACGTCATTTTCCAGGGGCTTGCGGAAAAACGCATCCGCTCCCAGCTCTCTCAGCCGAATTTCCAGGCCGGGGTCGTTGGAAGCCGTCATGCCAATAACCAGTGGATTGTCGAATCCAGGCTCCTGCTTGATGCGGCGGCACAATTCCGTGCCATCGACTCCCGGAAGGTTCAGGTCCAAGAGCACGACGCGGGGTTTATTAACACCCAGCATGGATCCAGCCTCAAAACCATCAAAGGCGGCCCAAATCTTGACATTGGGAAAGGCTCGCTGAAGTTGAGCCTGAAGCAATTCGTTAAAAACGCGGTCATCTTCCACAATCAAGATGGAGGGCTGCACGGGGTTTACCAGCGAATGCAGCTCTTCGGGCACGCGCATACCCTTAGAGTCGAGGAAGGCTTTCAAGTCTTCCGGATAGATCCGAAATTGCCCTCCGGGAGTGACGGAAGCCTTCAGATGCCCGGCACGGATCCAGTTGATCACTGTCTGATTAACCACGCCGCAAATTTTGGCTACTTCGAGAGCGGAAAAAACTCGTTGCTTCGGGGTGGGTGGCATTGCCTGAAATACTCCGTTCAGAAAGGATATCGACTGGCTACTCCCCTGTCAACGCTCTCTACAGAAAAACAAAAAAACCGCCCCGAAAGGCGGTTTTTGAAAGACAAAAGAACAAAGAGCCGGCTTCGAAATCAGCGCTTGGAAAACTGGAAGCGCTTGCGGGCCTTCGCCTGACCGTACTTCTTCCGTTCCACCATGCGGGAGTCACGGGTCAAGAACCCATTTGCCTTCAGCGGTGGGCGGTTGGTGGGGTCAATGATATCGAAAGCACGGGAAATCCCATGGCGGATGGCTTCGGCCTGGGCGTTGTAACCTCCGCCTGCAATGGTCACATTGATGTCCCATTTGCCTTCTGCGTCGAGGACAACCAGCGGGGACTTCACAGTAACCTGCTGAATGGCATAGGGAAAGTAGTTTTCAAGCGAACGGTCATTGATGGTAATCAGACCCTTTCCCTTCTTCACATAGACTCGGGCGACGGCGGTTTTCCGGCGACCGGTACCGTTGATGGTTTTTTCAGCCATGTTGTGTGCTCCTGACTCAGATACTCAGAGCCTGGGGCTGCTGAGCGGCATGGGGGTGGCGATTACCACCGTAGATCTTGACATTGGTGAACAGCTGGTAACCCAGGGGGGTGTGCGGGAGCATTCCCTTGATGGCCAGTTCGAGGGGGCGACCGGGGCGGCGCTTGAGCAACGACTGGTAGCTTTCACCCTTGATGCCACCGATATGGGTGGTATGGTGGTAATAGATCTTCTTAAATTCTTTCCCGCCCGTCACCTTGATCTTCGAAGCGTTGATCACGATGACGTAGTCACCAACTTCCTGGTGGGGAGTGTACAAGGGCTTATTCTTGCCTCGAAGGACCATCGCCACCTTGGTGGCGACACGGCCGAGGATCTGGCCCTCAGCATCGATGATGTGCCATTTTCGGACCACATCGGCAGGCTTTACAAAAATCGTCTTCATGTCTGCGTTCTCTCACTTCTCTCAAACAATGTGCAAGGTACGTAACGGGGTGAGGATTCGGAGGAAGCAGCTTTGGCCTTCTCGGCCTCTTCTTCTTTCTTTGCTTCGGCCTTGTCCTTGAGATCGGCAATTCCGATGAACACGGCAATCAGGCCGATAAACAGACCCAAAAGCGGAAGTCCGCCCTTCAGGACCGTCAAGACTTCACCACCCCAACCAAGACCAAGGGGAAAAGCAAAAGGAAGGACTGCCCAAACCGAGAGGGCCAAGAATACCAGACCAATAATGATCGCCATGTTACCTCCAAACGATAGTCTTTAGCAGAATACAGGAAAACAATCGGATGTCAAGGCAAGGGAAAGTCCTTGACGAGCACCATCAGACTCCGACCCGGCAGGATGACCATGTGGTTCTTCGGTTTTCCCAGCGGCACTGTTCCGGCTCCCTGATGGTCAACCAGAATGGACCAATCGCCGGAGGGCAGGTGAACATCACGGGCCTTGGCGTGCGCATTCAGAACCACATAATGCCTGCCGTCAATCAGCCAGGCGACCATGTGGCCTTCCAGAAGTTCTGGAAAGGCAACCTGCCTCGCAACCTCTTGGGCATCGCGGAGACGCAGTGCCGGCCAGGCACGTCTCAGGGCGATCAGGCCGCGCATCCACTCAACAAAGTCACGATGCTGCTGGAGCGTAGACCAGTCCAATCCATTGATTGAGTCGGGGGAATTGTAGCTGTTCTCAACGCCTTTCTTCGTACGCAGAAATTCTTCTCCTGCATGAAGAAAGGGAATTCCCTGCGACAGAAAAACCGCCCCGTGGGCGAGTTTGGCCATAGCCATCCGGTCGGCGGTAGACTGTTGGGGATTCGTATGGGCCAACTTGTCCGACAACGTGTGATTGTCATGGGCGGCGACATAGTTGATCACTTGGGCTGGCCCGGCCGCCCACGTTCCTCTTCCAAGGGCCGGATGAGCCGTGCAGCCGACGGCGGCAAACTTCACGCTCCACTCTTGCCCCGACCCGCCGTTAACAAAGCCCTTCCGTTCCACCTCGAAGACGTGGCCCTTGAGCGTATCACGGTTTTCATCGCTGAAGAAGGCAATGCCAGGAACCCGGCCGGCATTGGACTTGATGGCTTTGTAATCGTCCGGAAGGGTCGAAAGTCCACCGGTCCAACCCTCACCATACAAAAGAAACGACGGATCGGGTCCTCGAAAGGTGTGGGCGATTTCATTCATGGTATCGATATCGTATAATCCCATCAGGTCGAATCGGAATCCATCGAGGTGGAATTCTTCCTTCCAATACTTGAGCGAGTCGAGAATGTAGCGTCGGACCATGGAGCGTTCGGTGGCCAATTCATTTCCGCACCCTGAGCCATTGGAAAAATGGGGGCCATGCATCCGGTAGTAATAAAACGGATAGGCTTTGTTCAAATGGCTGTCAACGCTGGCGTAGGTATGGTTGTACACCATATCAAGAACGACCCGCAGACCTTTTTTGTGCAAAGCCTGGACGAGCTGCTTGAATTCACGGATCGCACCCTCAGGCTTACGATAGTCGGAGGCATAGGACAGTTTGAGAGCGTTGAAATTCCGGGGATTGTACCCCCAGTTGTAGTCTTCCGGTTCAGGATCAAGATCGTCGACCCCGTCGAAATCGAAGACAGGCAGGAGGTGGACATGGGTGACCCCCAAGCTGGCGATGTGATCCAAACCGGTGGGGTACCCTTCTGGACTCTTGGTCCCTTCCTCGGTGAGCCCCAGGTATTTTCCCCGGTTCTTGATTCCTGAACAGGGAAGCGATGAGGCGTCCCGGACATGGAGTTCATAAATAATGCTGTCAACAATGTGGTCCAAAGGCGGAGCCTTGTCCTCGGTCCACCCTTCCGGGTCGGTAGACCTCGGGTCAAACAAGTAGCCGCGCAAACCCTGTGGTCCCACGGACCGGGCATAGGGGTCGACACCCTCCGCCTTTCCTCTTCCCTCGTAATTGGTCACAAAGGTGTAGTAGTGACCGGCCAGATTGCCAGCAACGGTAACCTCCCAGACGCCTTTGGATCCTTTGACAAACGGATGTTCGGCAGGCGCAAAGGCCGGGCTGGCCCCCTGGTACAACCGAAGAAGAACCGAGGAGGCTTCGGGAGCCCAGAAGCGGAAGACGGTGCCGGTGGGCTCCCAAAAGGCTCCCAGGGGCACATCGGTTGAAAAGCGTCGCGAGAAATCTTCCGTGAATTCCATGGAACAACTCTAAACCGGGCTGGCAGGTTTGACCAGGGGAACCCGTACGGGCTAGATTCGGCTTCGTGGAGGATCGTATGAGAACTGTTGCCCGCGCCCTACCCCGCCCTGTTACCGTCCAAGCCCCGCCCGCCAAGGCCTATACCTTGAGGGCACTGCTGTTTGGTGCCCTGGCCGAGGGTACCAGTACGCTCCGCCGTCCCTTGCTGGCCGAAGACCAGCACAACATGATCGCCTGTCTGCGGGCCCTGGGCATCACGGTAGAACTAAAGGAAGGTCTGGCGACGGTTCATGGCAACGGGGGACGGTTCCGACCGACCACCGACTCGTTGTTTGTGGGCGACTCGGGAGTGACCATGAATTTTCTGACCGCGGCTGCCTGCTTTGCCGACAAGCCGGTGACCCTCGGAGGCACGCCCCGGCTCAACGAACGTCCCATCAAGGAAGTGGTAGACGGTGTGCGGCAGCTGGGTGCCAAGGTTGACTATCTGGGTGCGGAAGGGCTGCCACCAGTCCGCATCCACCCCACCGGACTCCACGGGGGTCGTGCCGCCATCCATGGGGCGGTGACCAGTCAGTATTTCAGCAGCCTGGTCATCAGTTCGGCCCTGGCGCAAGCTCCGGTGACGCTGGAATGCCTCGACGATATGACCGAGCGGCCGTATTTCGACATCAGCACCGCCATGATGGCCGATTTCGGTGCTCTGGCCATCAACCGGGACTACCGGCATATAACGGTGGCGGCACCTCAAACCTATCAAGCCCGAGACTACCTGGTGGAAGGCGATTTCAGCTCAGCCTCGTTTTTGTTTCTGGTGGCCGCCGTCTTGGGCTCGACAGTACGGGTTGAGGGCCTCAACCGAAACTCGGTACAGGGCGACAAACGTTTTCTGAATCTGCTGGAACGCATGGGTTGCCGGGTGCACTGGGATGGAACTTCCGTCGAGGTGAGCGGCGGAGATCTGGTAGGCATCGAAGAAGATATGAGCGACGTTCCCGACCTGGTACCGCCCTTAGCCGTCGCCGCCGCGTTTGCCCGCGGAGAAACCCGCTTCACCCGGGTGGGACACTTGGTCCACAAGGAATCCAACCGCGTTGTTGCCATGGAGACGGAACTGGGAAAAATGGGGATCAAAGCCACTCATGACGCTGAGACTATGACGATTGTTGGAAACCGCCTTGGTATTCACGGTGCTTCCGTAGCAACCTACAAGGACCACCGCATCGCCATGAGCTTGGCGGTAGCAGGCCTGGCTGTCGGTGATCAGCACATCGAAAACCCGGGCTGTGTTGCCAAGAGCTTCCCCGACTTTTGGGACAAACTGGCGCTGTTCGAATAACAGCTGTTCGGTCCGGTCTTAGAACCGTACGTTTTTTAGCAGCAGGCTCTTGGCCGCGACGGCCTGGGGAAGGTACTCGGGTTTCACCGAGGCAAGAAAGCCGGCTGCCAGGTCCAAAAACGATTGACGGTATACCTCAGGGCTGGCTGCGTTTTGCCAAGCCAACCGTTCCAGGGACTGAAACACCAGCTTATAGAACGTCAAATTGCTTGTTTGGTCTTGTCCGTGCCTTAAGAGGTCCTCTAAGTCCAGATCCTTCAATTCCTGCGTCATACTGTCTCTTCGGCGGTTGCTAAAAAAACCTGAGAAGGAACCACCACAGGGTCACGGTGATGAACGAAACGGGAATTCCGATGCCTACCAGAGCGTTGGCCAAATGCGGTGCCGTTTTGTACTCCGAAGCAATCACAGCAGAGGTGATCATGGGTGCCATGGCTGCCTCAAAGATGGCAATTTGCGCTGAAGGCCCCTTGATTCCCAAAAGCAGGGCAACCCCGAAAACCAGGGCCGGTGCTACTAACAGCTTGTAACTCAGACCGACCAGCAGAGTCCGGCCTCCTTTGGCGGCCTGGGAAAAACTCAGCTGCAGTCCCACCGAAAAAAGGGCCAACGGAGCAAGAGTTCCTCCAATAGCGTCAAAAAGCGGGTGCAACGGTGCCAAGTCAACAAATTGTGGCAGGATCAGGGCGGCAAGGAAGGTCAGCAACGGCGGAAAGCTGACCAACCGCTTGAGAACGGTGACAGCAACCACCCCCTGACCAGCCGAAGCTGCCAGCGAAGCGGCGGCAATTCCGACGGTAGAGAGCAGGATGAAAGTCACCTGATCACTCAAGACTCCGATGGGAAGGAAGCCCGGCCCATAAAACGCGAGGATCAATGGAAAGCCAACAAACGAAGTGTTGGCCAGACCGGTAGAAAGGAACAGGGCCGTCCGCTCACCCCGGTCCCAGTGCAGGGGTCTTGCTGCCAACCGGATGAACAACCAGGCTCCGCCCAGCACGATCAGTGGTGCCGCCAGTGGGAAAAGCGCATCGGTGGTCCAGCGGATCTGCGGCACTGCTTTGAGGATCACAGCGGGCAGAGCCAGATACAAGACCCAGGCGTTGATCCCAGCCGAGGTGGAAGAAGACACTTTGCCGGATTTTCGCAGCAGATATCCGCCGGCCAAGGAGACTGCCAAAATGAGGAAGTTGGTTATAGGAGTGTCTCCAGTTCGTTCAGCCAGGCAGTTTCAGCTGCCTGATCGGGGGGAAACGGGCAATTTGGTACGGCCCGTCGATTTTGTACCATTTGACCGGAAAGAACCCCAGCCCCGGCATCGAGGGCCAGAAACTCACCGTTGGCGCAGCGGGCCGACAGGAAGGGCTGTGCCACACACCCGAGAAAGCTAAGAGGCAAAGGCAGGCCATCGGCCAGACTGGATTTGACAAAACCGGGATGAAAAGCAAAGGCCGACGCCCGACCAAGCCATCGACGGTGAAGACTTCGGACCATCAGGACTTTGGCAGCGGCCGCTTCGAGGGCCAAGGTCATTCCCTTGCCGTTTTGTGCCCCCTTCCAGTATTCCAGGTGCGGCCGGACCCCGTTCAGGGTAAATGCCGCACCGGCGACAAACAACACCCGGGCACCGGGGGCGGCCAGCAGGGACGGTTCGAGTGCCAGAGTCAAACGCCACGGCGAAACAGCATTGACGAGAGGGACCCGGCTCCAACCCGAGGGAGTTGCGGCACTGTCCCAAAGCATGACCCCCGCCGCATGAAGGATGCCTGCAAGAGGGCGCCCTGCCAACCTCTGACGAACCACGGCCGCCAAGGAGTCAACCGACGACGGATCGGCCAGATCCACCTCAGCCACCAGGGCCCGTTCACCGCACCAGGCAGCCGTGTCCTCCAAGGCCTGTCGGGTACGAGCCGCCAGAATCACCTCGGCACCCGAGGAAGCCAGCGCCACAGCCAGGGTCCGGCCGACGCCGCTCCCTGCCCCTGTTACCAACCAAACAGAATCCTTCATGGTACGCCCCTCCTCGGAGAATATCCCAGCAAACTAGAATGAGTCAAATTTCACTCTTCCCAAGCGGTGATTACCCGGCTACACTCATACGAATGGTCGCTTCGGCTTTGCGCTCCACCTTTGTTCACCTCCGGCTTCCCTTTTCCTTTTTTCTTCTGCCGATTTTTCTTTTCGGTGTCAGCGCCTCACAGAATCTCGACCCGCTCCGGGCTTGGGCTGCTTTCTTTGTGATTCACTTTCTTTTGTACCCTGCCAGCCATGCGTTCAACACCTGGTACGATCGCGACGAAGGGTCCATTGGCGGCATTCCTGTCCCGCCACCGGTTCATTCCAGCTTGGTCTGGACAGCCTGGATCCTCGACGGACTTGTCCTCGGTTCAGCCCTGGTTCTCGGGTGGTTTTTCTTTGTCTGCATGTTCTTCTATACCGTAGGCTCAAAACTGTACAGCTGGAAGGTCACCAGGTTGAAAAACCGGCCTTTTGCAGGATGGTTGGGGGTGGGAGTTGTCCAAGGTGCCCTCACCTTTTTGGCGGTGGTACAAGGAATCGGGGAGCCCCGTCCGTGGACCGATCCTCTGCTGTGGACAGGCACGCTGACAGCCGCATTGTTTCTGATGGGTGTCTATCCCATGACCCAGATTTATCAGCACGAAGAAGATGAACGGCATGGAGATTTGACGCTGAGCCGGGTGTTGGGAATTCGAGGAACCTTTGTGGTGGCTGCGCTCTTTTTGGGCACAGCCGTAGCGGCCTTTGTGGTCAGGTTCGTTCTGGTCGATGGTTGGGTGACCGCCTGGTTGTTTCTGGGTCTTCAGTCCCCCACGCTGGTTTACTTCTTTTGGTGGGCCGCTGCAGTCTGGAAAGATGCCTCCAGGGCCGATTTTCAACGGACCATGGGGCTCAACCTTCTCGCCTCTGGTCTCATGAATGTTTTTTTTCTTCTGGATTTTTGGCCGTAAGGGCTAAAACTAGTTTATAGCGAGGTAACTGTATGGACGAAATGTCTTTGATCCTGTCACGGGTCCAATTCGCCATGTCGGCTGGGTACCATTTTATTTTCCCACCGACCACGTTGGGTCTGTCGTTCTTTATTTTCTTGTCGGAGACCCTCTATTTGACGACCAAGAAGGAGTCCTTCCGGAAGCTCTCCTCCTTTGCCGTCCGCATCCTGACGCTGGTCTTTGCCTTGGGAGTCGCCACAGGGCTGCTCCTGCCCTTCATGTTCGGCATGAACTGGGCCGAGTTTGCTAAACATGCCGGTGCGCTCTTTGGCGTTCAGTTGGCCGTTGAAGCCACCGTTGCCTTCACTTTGGAATCGGTTTTCATTGGTGTCCTTTTCTTTGGAAAGGACAAGATCAAGCCCTTCTGGTACTGGCTGGCAGCCTTTTTTGTCTTTTTTGGAAGTCACCTATCCGGCTTTATCATCATTGCCGCCAACAGTTGGATGCAGACCCCCGGGGGGTTCAGCATCGACCCTGTCACAGGTAGAATGATCATGGTTGATTTCTGGGCCTTTAACTTTAACGCCTCAGTGCTTACCCGAACACTCCACGTGTTCACAGCGTCCTGGATGGTGGGGTCGTTCCTTCTGGTCGCTTGTGCCGCCTGGTTCCTAAAGCATGAGAAAGAAGTCCCTCTGGCCAAGACCTTGATGACCTTTGCCGGAATCATCGCCTTGGTAACCGCCATCTCCCAACCCCTGATTGGCCACGCCTCCACTCTCGAGATCGAGAAGACCCAACCGGCCAAGGGAGCCGCCATGGAAGGAATTTACGAAACTCAGCGCAATGCTCCGCTCTACGCCTTGGGCTGGGTTGATGAGAAGAATCAGAGGGTCGACGGCATTCCCCTTCCCGGCATGCTCAGCTTCTTCTACTCCTTTGACGTCAACTTCGAAGTCAAGGGAATGAATGACCCTGAAGTCAGCAAGCACGGTATTCCCCCGGTCCAGTGGGTGTTCCAGAACTTCCGATTGATGGTATTGGCGGGAACCTCAGCCCTGGCGATTGTGGCATTGGCGCTTCTGTTCCATTACCAAGGTACCTTGATCCGAAAAAAGAAGTCCTTGACCATCGTGATCTGGGCAGCCGTCCTGCCCTATGTTGCCGTAGTGACCGGTTGGTTCACCGCTGAGATTGGACGCCAACCCTGGGCCATCTACCCGGTGGAAGCAATGAACTATGCTGGCTTGAGCACTGCAGATGCCATGACTAAGAACATGGATCAGGGCTACGTCTGGTTCAGCTTGATTGCCTACTTCGCTATCTACGCCATCTGTACCATCGTATTTCTGCGCTTCCTTCCCGTTATTGTGAAGAAAGGCCTCGATGCCCAACTGGCCCAACATTAGGAGATGACAATGACTGAATTGATGTTTTGGCAAAGCTTTTGGTTCCTTATCATTGGAGCTGCAATCTTCATTTTCCTTTGGCTGGATGGGTTTGATCTCGGCATTGGCATGACTATGCCCTTCCTGAAGTCTCCCGAGCACCGGCTTGCTTCCCTCAATGCCATCTGGCCCGTGTGGGATGGAAATGAGTTATACGGACTTATTGGTGGCGGTGCGATCTTCGCCACTTTCCCCGTTGTGTTTGCAGCCTTGCTTTCGGGGTTGTACCCTTGGGTTGTCTTGCTTCTGATCGGCATTATGATGCGTCCTATCGCCTTCGAGGCTTGGAATCAGGAAAAAGAAGCGGGTTTCAAAGCACTGTGGGCCTGGACCTTCGCCGCTTCCAGTTTCTTGATTCCCTTTGTGGCGGGTGTTGCCCTTGGCAGCACCATCGCTGGCATGCCCATCAATGCCGATATGGCGTGGGACAAGGGACACGGCTTCTGGGAAGCTTTGAGTCCGCTGTCAGTTCTCTGTGGTTTGTCGGTAGTGGGGATTGTCCTCCTCCAGGGCAGCGCGTATTTGGTCAAGCGCACCTCAGGTGACCTTCAAGCTCAAGCCCGCAAAGACCTGATGCCCCGCACGATTTTCGCCGCCGTTACCCTGGTTCTGGTTCTGGTCACTGCCGTGATCAGCGTCCCCGAACTATTGGGAAAACCCCTGGCCCTCGTAGGCATTATTGCTGGTCTCGTCCTGATTCTGGGCGGTCTGGCTGGTGTCTGGATGAACAAGGATAAGGGTAACGAAGCTGCACCGTATTGGTTCAGCAGCGCTGTCACGGCAGGAACCATGGTGCTTGTCGGTGGAATCCAATTCCCCACCATGATCCGTTCGACAATTGACCCGGTGAACTACACGCTGACCATCTTCAAGGCAGGTGTTTCGAACCCGGCAAACAGTCTGGCATTTATCGGGTTTGTCGGTGTTGGTGCCCTGGCAGTTGTCTGGGTGATTACCTTCTTTGTGTACCGTTTGTTCAAGGGAAAGGTCGACCACAAGACACACGCCCACTATTGAAGCTGATCTGAACCGCTTTTCGAAGTGGAGAGGATCTGGTATCCTGAAAAGGTCGGCCGCAAGGTCGGCCTTTTTTGTGTCCAAGGAGTGACTAATGAAAGACATGGTAAGATGCAAAGCCTGTGGCTACGTCATGGAGAAAGACGCATTGACGGATGTTTGTCCTGCCTGCGGTGTCAAGAAAGAAATGTTTGAGCCCTGGGAAGACAAAGTGGGTGCTCTCAGGCGTTTCATTCTTGAGAAGCACCTCCACCCTGTTGTTGTCCACGCTCCCCAGGCGTTGACCTTTCTCCTCCTCCTCCTCGTGGCCGCCTTTCCCCTTTTCGGTGCCAACCTGCAGACAGCCTACCTTTGGCCCACAGTTGTCGTTATGACCTGGTTGCTTCCGTTCAGCATTGCAGCAACCATTCTATCGGGATTCTTTGACGCCATGGTTCGCTACCGTCGGATTGCAACGCCTGCGCTGATCCAGAAACAGGTGTTGGGTTATATCCTTCTGGCTGCCTCCGTGGTCATGACCATTTTGGTTTCCACGACCAACTTCACCGATTTGACCTCCTGGCTGGCGTTTGTTGCGGCCAACGTGGTGGCCATGGGAGCCAGTGCCGTTTTGGGTATTCAGGGTTCCAAATTGACCCATTCGGCCATGCCCGGCGACAAAATCTTCATGAAGAAAAAAAAGAAAAAGTAGCCCTTGGCCAAGCTCATCGGGATCTCCGGCGGAAGCGGATCGGGTAAAACAACCATTGTTCGAAAACTCACCGAAATTGCCGGTGAGTTCCTGGTTATTCCGCAAGACAATTACTATAAAAGCGCCACATTTGTTCACAACTCGAACATTACGGCTTTCAACTTTGACCACCCCTCAGCATTCGATACGGATCTGCTGTTTGAACACCTCAGTGCCTTGAAGCACGGGCGTGCGGTGGAAATGCCTACTTACGACTTTGTGAAGCACCGCCGTACTGACGAAGTCGTTCCCTTGGTGCCAGGCCGCCTGGTTGTGCTGGAAGGCATTATGATTTTGTCGGAGCGGCGGATCCGTGATCTGCTTGACCTTTCGATCTATGTCGATACCCCGGACGACATCCGGTTTATCCGGCGCATGAAACGGGACATTTCTGACCGGGGACGAACGGTCGACTCGGTGGTCGAACAATACCTTGAAGTGGTCCGCCCAGGGCATTATGAGTTCATTGAGCCTATGAAAGCCTTTGCCGACCTGATCATTCCTGAGGGTGGCCTCAACCCCCGGGCACTCGAGGTGCTGTCCAGTTTTTTTGAGAAGGTCATGGGGTGAAATTTTTACCCGATGGGAAAATTCTTCTCTGTTAATGCCCCTTCAATTCATGACTAACTAAGTAAGCTATCTCGTCCTCGGGAAAGGGAATAAGTCTTTGGCACGGCTCTTGCTGTGTCTGAGCTACAAGGAGTCTTTCGTGAATACCCCAAGCAAACTGATCCTCATCGCCGTCTTTTCCATCCTCGCCCCCTTCACTACCTTTGGCGCCAGCGCCGATGTCATGGTGGTCGTCAACGGCAACACCGAGGTCAACCGCGAGTCGTTCAATTTTATCCGCAAAGTCTTCAGCTTCGACGGTGTCAAATACTCGATTAACGCCACCATGGACCCTTCCACCGTGAAAGCAGGCCAGTACAAGACGGTGGTGGTGCTGAACACCGGTGTAGCCTCCGGTGTCGATCCTGTTCTGCAGAAATTCATCAGCGGTTACGCGGATAAAAAGTCGCTCTATCTGGTCAATCTTTTCAAGGGCAAGAAGGACCTGACCATCACCACCTTCCAAGCGGCCTCCAATAACTTGGGAGTGGATGGAATTTCGGCAGCATCGGCCTGGGGACGAGGGTTTGGCGGGGATCCGCAACAGATGCATCGGGAGTGGGTCAGAGAGCTGGTTCTGTTTCTCGGGAGAAACTAAGCCATGAATGGCGCAGGTGTTGGTCTGCTGGTTGCTTTGTACTTACTGTTGCCGATGGCGCAGGCATGGGATTACATCAGTTCCCAGACCTTTGCCGGGGTGATTGACCACACGAACTATCTCAGTTCGATCTTCGCCTACGACTGGTTGCTACTCAACGTGCTGATCGGCCTTAAACTCCCCTTTCTGCAAAATGCCCTCCCCTATGACCACCGAATCAAGGTCCATGTCTGGACCTCCTTGGGGTTGTTCGCGCTTCTAACCTGGCATGCGGTCTACTATTTTTTTTTCAATGCCAAAACCATCGACCCGGTGAGTTGGAGCTTGGTTGCTCTTTTTTGCAGTATCGTCGTCTTGGGAGTACTCTGGGTTCCCCTTCCCGGCCTGAAAACTTTCCGTACCATGGTTCTTGGGCTTGTGAAGGTTTCGTTTCTGCAGTCCTACGACTGGCTCAAGGCTGGACACAAGCTTTTGTATTTCGCGCTGGCCGGCCTGACGTACTGGCACGTCATCGAGGCCAAACTGATCGGTGTGGGTTCTCCCTGGGCCAGTTTTACCTACCAGGGGCTGTTCGTGCTGACGGCGTTATTGTTCTTCTGGACCCGCCTCCGAAACTGGTTCCTTCCCTCTCTCGAGGTTCTGTCGGTAACCAAAAGCAGCGACATTGTCCAACTGACCTTGAAACCCCATCGCCGGGTCCGCTACCAGGCAGGGCAGTTTGCTTTTTTGCGCTTCCACCAAAAGGAATTACGGGGAGAGGAGCATCCGTTCAGCTTCACCAGCGCACCTTATGAACCCGAGATTCAATTCGCCATGCGGGCGCTGGGGGACTTCACCTCCCAGTTGGGCACTCTGAGCCCGGGCGACCGGGTTCGCGTCAATGCGGGGTTCGGTGCCTTCAGACCTGCTTCGGGCAGACAGCCCCTCGCCTTGATCGGCTCGGGCATCGGAGCGGCTCCGCTCGTGAGCATTCTGAAGGATATCGGCCATACAGATCCCGAACGAGAGGTGATTGTTCTTTTGGCGGTCAACCGGCGGGACGAAGTCCTGGGTGCTCAAGCTTTGCAGGCTTTGTCTGTGTCGATGCCCCATCTGAAGTTGAAAATTTTCGTTTACGAGGAAGACGCTCGTCTCTACGGACCTGAACTGCTGAAGCTCGAGCTGGTCGAACCCCGGCGTTTTGAGTATTACCTGTGCTCTTCGGAAAAGGTGCGGGTTGTCGTGGTAGATGCTTTGAAGTCACTGGGAGTGAAATCCCGAAAAATTCACTTTGAAGCCTTCCAACTGGGGTAGAATACAATCATGGTTCTGACCGTGGACTTTCATAACCACACCTGCTTATCCCCCTGCGGCAGTCTGGAATTATCGCCGGCACTGTTGGTGAGCCAAGCTGTGAACCGGGGTGTGCGGGTTTTGGCGCTCTCTGATCATAACAGCGCCCGCAATACCCCTGCATTTGAGACCCTCTGTCTGAAAGCCGGTCTTGTTCCCCTTTGTGGTGTCGAAGTCACCACCCAGGAAGAATTGCACTGCCTCTGCTTGTTTCGCGATGCCACTGCGGCCATGGAGTTCGGTGCCTACATCGAAGAGCATTTGATGAAGGTCACCAACAAACCGGAACGGTGGGGCGATCAGATCGTCGTCGACGCCGATGAAAACGTGATCGATGAGGTGACGTTTTACTTGGGAACCGCCACCGATATACCCCTGACCGAGCTGGGCGGGCTATGCCTTACGGCCGGTGGATTGTTTATTCCGGCCCATATTGACCGCGCCAGCCAATCGGTACAAAGCCAACTGGGTTACCTGCCCGACCTCCCCTATACAGCGCTGGAGGTGCGAAAAGATGCCGCCGGTCTCGAAACGCGCGGGGTTCCGCTGGTGAAAGGCAGCGATGCCCACTACCCCGAAGACGTGGGCAGCCGCCTCAGCCGGCTGGAAGTGGAAACAGCCAGTTTCGAGGGGATCAGGCAGGCGTTGCACAGAAAGGCCTTGGTGTAAAACTACACTCGTACTTTCTTTTCCAGGCTCTCAAAAATCACATCGGCCATCAGGGCCATCAGAACAGGCAAGGCTGCCCCCAAAACGAGCACCTGCCAGCGGCTGATATTGTTACCCGCAATAATGAGGTTGCCGACACCCCCGCCGCCCACAAAAGCCGCCAGAATGGCCGATCCGATAGTAATGGTGACCGCCGTGCGGATACCGGCCATGATCATGGCGGCCGCCATAGGCAGCTCTACCCGAAACAGCACGTGGCGGCCCTTCATTCCCATGCCGTGTGCCGCCTCGGTAATGGAGGAGTCGACCTCCTGAAGGCCGATCAACGTATTGCTGAGAATCGGCAGCAGTGAGTAAATCCAAAGCGCCACAATGGCTGTCAGCGATCCGACCCCCAAAAAGCCCACCGACAGGGCAACGACGGCCAGACTGGGCACGGTCTGGCCGATATTCACCAAGGCGAGAACTCGGGGTGCCCAGGACTTCAGCCCTGGACGCGTCAGGGCTATCCCCAGGGGAACGGCCGTCAGCACAGCGAGCAAGGCGGAAACTCCCACAAGGTAGAAATGCTGAAGCAGGAGCACTGCCAGTTTGTCGTAGGTCACCAAACGGGCAACCAACCCGTCTTGAGGGTTCTGAACCACCCAAATACTCAGAAAGAGGCCGATCAGCCCGTAAAGAAGGACTTTCAGGAGGCTACTGAGAGAGGCCATGGCGGCTTGCCCTCTCCAACAGGTCTTCGAATTCCAGAACACCTACAATCCTGTCTCCGTCTTCGACATAGATAAACCGCTGTCCGGTGCGCAGCATTTCCGACAGGGCATCCTGCGCAGTTGCCTTCAAGCCCAAGAGCCCATGCCCCGTCGCGCGGGCTTTCTCACCCTCCGAAGGGGAAAGGCTCTTCATAATCTGTCCGCAAAGCATCAGGTTCAGCATTTTGAGTGAGTTCCGGCCGCCGATCAGTTCCGAGACAAACGGATCAGCCGGATTGGACAGGATCTCCATAGGGGAGCTCAGCTGAACGATTTGGCCGGCCTTGAGGACGGCAATGTTGTCGCCCATTTTGATGGCTTCTTCAATGTCGTGAGTGACAAACACAATCGTCTTGCGGATCTTCTCTTGAATGTGCAGAAACTCATCCTGCATTTTGGCTCGGGTAATGGGATCCAGGGCACCGAAAGGCTCGTCCATGAGCATAATGGGAGGATCGGCGGCCAGGGCTCGGGCCACCCCCACGCGTTGCTTTTGGCCGCCGCTGAGCTCGTTGGGCTTTTTGTTCCGATACACCTTGGGGTTCAGGTCCACGAGCTCCAGAAGTTCCTCGATCCGGGCATTGATGCGTTCTTTTTTCCAGCCGAGCTCTCCAGGAACCGTGGCGATATTCTCGCCGACACTCATATGAGGAAACAATCCGATATCCTGAATAATGTAGCCGATGCTCAAGCGCAGCTCGATGGTGTCGACGGTATCGATGTTTCGCCCATCGATCAGAATGGCCCCCGAAGTGGGGCGGATGAGCTTGTTGATCATCTTCATCGTTGTCGTCTTGCCGCAGCCGGAGGGTCCGACCAGCATGCAGATTGTCCCCGAGGCGATTTCGAAGTTCAAGTTGTGGACAGCATCGGCCCCTTCCCCCGGATAACGTTTGACAACATTCTCAAATCGGATCATCGGTTCAGTTTCCTTTGGAGACCACCCAAGAAACGGTCTGTGAGTATCGAGATCAAAGAGATGATGACGGCGCCCACGATGACCATCTGGTCGTTGCTGCGGCTGATCCCCTGAAAGATGTAGACCCCCAGACCGCCAGCACCGATGTAGCCTGCAATGGCTCCGATGCCGATTCCCATAACAGTAGCGGTTCGAATTCCTGACATCATGGCGGGAAATGCCAAGGGGATTTTGATGGTTCTCAGAATTTTCTTTTCCGTGAGTCCCATGCCTCGGGCGGCTTCGAGAATGGAGGGGTTGATGGTCATCATGCCCGTATACACATTGCGGACGATGGGAAGCTGCGTATAAGCCACCAGACCAACAATGGCCGGAATTTTTCCAATCCCCAAAACAGGGATCAGAAGCGAAAACAGCGCGAGACTGGGAATGGTCATCAGGATATTGGTGAAATTCAGGACGATTTGAGCCGCCACCTTGTTCTTGGTGATGAGAATTCCGACACTCACGCCCAGCGCAATTGAAATCACCATGGCAATGAAAACAATCAACAGGTGCTCTAGAGTCAGGGAGAGAATGGTTGGCCAGCGGGACATCAAGAACTCGAGAAAACTCACCTAGCCGCTCCTTGCGTACTAAGGTTCATCATACACGACTTTCTTGATTGGCGGCGTTTCTTCCGGCAATGCGGCCAAAAACAAAACACTCGGTGATCGAACAGCTGCCCAACCGGCAGGCACCATGAACACCCCCTACCAGCTCTCCGGCAGCATAGAGCCCTGCAATCGGAATCCCCTTGGTATTCAGCACCTGCGCATCGGCATTGATGGCAAGGCCGCCCATGGTGTAATGCACTTTGGGCCACAAGCGTACACCGTAGTACGGTGGTGCTTTGAAACGGCCCGAACGGATCGTGGTCTCCAACAACCTTGCCGGGTCCATAGCGTAGGCCGAGGCGAGGTCTTCCAGGCTCCGGAATTCCTTGATCACCCCTTTTTTCAGTCCCCGTTCAAGACTCCAACCGGACTGAGCTACGGCCTGGGAATCGGCGAGACCGACACAGGGATGGCCAACCGCCAGCAAAGCATCGGCCACAGTTCTTCGATCCCCCATTTCGTCACAAAACCGCTGTGCCGTGACCGGGTCAACAACAATGCCAAGGGGAAAGACTGTATAGTCGGCGAAACCAGGTGCCTCGCCGTAGCCCTTTTCATCGGGGGAGGCCCAAGGTCCCAGTTGCACATGGGAGAGATGCAGGGAATCTGCGCCAAGCCGAAGGGCTTCGACCAGGACCTCGGCGGTGGTGAAGGGCTTGTTCGTTGTATCGACCGCAGCCGTCAGCCGCCCGTCGTGCAGCTGCCGGAACTTCACATCGGCACCAAAACCGCCGGTAGCGAGAACCACTGATCGGGCTTCGATGACCTGCTCTGATCCCATTGCCGCATTGCGATGATCGTAGCCTTGCCGCACCACAACCCCGGTGACCCGCCCTTGTGGATCCGTACAAAGCTGCTCCACCTTGGTCTGATACAGAATGGAGACGCCCAACTGTGAAAGCTTGGCCAAGAGCGGTCGCAAAAGAGAAACCCCGCTGCGTCCTTTGGCCGTGTAGCAACGGGCCACCGAGTGCCCACCAAAGATTTCAAGCCGATCGAGGTACTCAACGCCGAGAACATCGCGGGACCACTCAAGGGATTCTTGAGCCTTTTCGGCAAGAAGGCGCGCCAATTCCGGTTTGTTCAAGCCCTGCCCCGCCCGAAGCAGGTCGTTATAAAACAACTCGGGTGAGTCATCCGCTCCGAGAGCCGCAAAGCCGCCATCACTGATGATCGAGTTGCCACCGGCGGCCCGCATTTTCTCAAGCACCAGTACCGACGCCCCCCCGGCAGCCGCCTCAACGGCAGCTACCAGGCCGGCAAACCCGCTGCCTATGACAAGAACATCGGTCGTCATTATGGAAGCAGACCCACGTCCTTCATCCACGCTTGGGCCACATCACGGGGCACCTTCTGTTCGATATCAACGAGGTAGTTCATCTGCATGATGGCGGCGTTGTCGAGTTTGGCGGCGATTTGCCCCAGCAGCTCGACAAGCTTCGGGTTCTTGTCGGCAAATTCGGTCCTCACATTGGCCGAGGGGTTATAGGCGGGAAAAAACGCCTTGTCATCCTCTATGTTGACCAGTCCGAAAGCCTGAATGCGACCATCGGTAGAGAAGCCCATGCCGATTTCCGCCTGATTCTCCTTGAGAGCTTTATAGACAATGGCGTTGTCCATAACAATCGTCTTGTCTTCCTTCATTTTGAAACCATAGGTGGTCTCAAGACCCGGCAGGCCGTCTGATCGGGCCGTGAATTCATGGTCCACGGCAAAAGACAGCTGCTCGGGATGAGTGGACTGGTAGGCACCCAGCTGGCTGAGGGTCTGAATTCCCAGCGACTCGGCCTGTGCCTTTCGCATCATGACGGTATAGGTGTTGTTAAAGGGTGCATAGGGCAGCCATTCGATGCCGTTCTTGCGGTCCTCGTCCCGGACACTTTCATAACAGCTCTGCGACTCAGTCAGGGGATTGTCATGTTGCAGGTGCGACAGCCATCCCGTCCCTGTGTATTCCCAGTACACGTCAATTTCCTTGGTGAGCAGGGCACTCCGAACCTTGTTGGAGCCCGCCACACCGGTTTTGTCCTCGACGGAGTACCCGGCATTCTCAAGCGCCAGCAGGGTAATCTGACCCAAAATCAACTGCTCAGTATATTCCTTCGATCCCACCCGGACCGTTTCCTTAGCAGGAGCACAGCCGGTGATCAGCAACGAGCCGATCAGCACGATCAGAAGCAGGGGAGCCAGCGGTTTGCCAGTCGTTCTCATAGGGTACCTTCCTTCGTGGACAAATCCCACCCCAAAGGGGTGAGTGAAATGACTTTTTCAAAATGCAGAGCTCGGATATCGGAACCCGGCTCGGCCTGATCGAGATGGGAGTCAGGCTCAGACCGAAGCTGAAAGCCCTGATGCCAAGGCCGGGGTGCGGGCCGGCAAAACCGAGAACTGCTGTACCGGCTCTGCCGGGTGATATGAACGGCGGTGTTCTGATCGGCACCGATAGGAACATTCAGATTGAGCACTGAAACGGCCTCGGGCAGACCCTGGCTCAGAACCCGGGCCGCCCAGTGGGCCGCCACACGCTGGCAGGCACCCCAATCCATGGCCGGATAGTCGGTTGCATGCTGCTGATCCAGGGGTGTCTGCAGAGAAACCGCGATGGCAGGGATTCCGTGACTGAACGCTTCGAACGCGGCCCCAAGGGTGCCGCTGCAGGTGAGCGAAAGCCCGACATTTTCACCGTAGTTGATACCGCTAAGGCACAGGTCGGGTGTCCGGTCTGCAATCTCCAAAACGGCATGGGCCACCGCCTGTGCCGGTGACCCGCTGACACCGTAACCCCGTACCATCGTTTCCCCGACACGAAGATCGACCTCCTCGATCTTTCCAGAACTGTCATTTCGGGGAAACGATCTTCCCATTGTTGTCTGCTGCCAACGAGGTGCCACAATCAAGAGGTCTGCCAAGTGCCCAACCGCCTCGGCCAAGGCGGCCAGTCCTGGAGAAAAGACCCCGTCATCGTTGGTCAGCAGAATCAACGGTTTCACAGCTGATGAACAGCCTTGAGCGCAGGCTCCAACAACTTTGGTAAGTCACGGTACGCCACGGTATTGATCTTTGCGTACTGAGCGTGTCTGTCCATGTCGGGAAGGAACGAGTCACGTTCTTCGACCATGGCAACAGCAGCGTCCTGAAAACTCTTATACAGACCGGCAGCCACAGCCACACAGATAGCGGAACCCAAAGCAGCGGCACCGTTGACCTTGTTGCGGACCGTTTTCACGCCATACAGGTCGGCGATAATCTGCATGTACAGATCACTGTTGGATCCGCCTCCCGAAACAATGATCTTCTGAGGTTTCTTGCCCAGTTCCGTGTTCATCGCGTCATAACTGTTCATCAAAGTCATGGCGATGCCTTCCAGCAGAGACCGATAAATGTGCCCTCTGGTGTGCCGCTCGTCAAAACCGAGGATCACCCCTTTGCGGTAAAGCTGAGTGGCCGGTGCCAACCAGTCCGGTATGGTGAACAACCCGTCGGACCCGGGCGGCACCGCTTCTGCTTCCTTAGCCAGCGCGTCTTCTACCGAAACACCATCTCTCTTCGCCTTGGCAGCGTATTCCTCGCCAATGATGCCCTTGTACCAGGAAATCAGCCACATACCCCGGCGGATGCCCCCGCTTTCATAAAGGTATTGGTTGGGAATACACGACAAGTTGGTGAAGAAGTTGGTCGCATTGGGAAGATTCTTGGATCCATACACCATGGAGGTGATGTAGGTTCCCAGGGATACCAGCCCCGTGTCAGGACTGATCAATCCCGACCCCAAAGCTTCCACGGCTTTGTCGTTGGCAGTGGATACCACAGGAAGCCCCAGCGGCAGGCCCGTTTCCCGAGAGGCTTTTTCGTTCACATGCCCTAAGATGGTGCCGGGAATCTGAATATCCATCAGCTTGCTGCGAGGAATCCCGAAACCCTTGAAATAGGTTTCGTCCTCAGACCAGTCCCAGGTCTCCATATCGACCGGAAACTGCCACTGGTAGGCGTTTGCTGACATTTCCTTAAACGCACCGGTTAAGCGGAAAGTCAGGTAGCCGGAAGTAGAGCACGTATAAGCGATTTGTGGATCATCCTCAAATTTTTCGTACGCACGAATATCCATCCAACTCATCACAGGAGCTGCCAATGTTCCATCACTTTTCATAAAAACCCGGCAACAGCGGATAGAACACAAACCCACACCTACAATATCTTTGGGATTTCCCTTAAATTCCTTCATAACTTTCTGAAGGACGATTTTTAGACTATCCCATAAATCATCATCTGGATGCTCTACGTAACCGGGTTTTCGTGTCTGCATTGGCCTCAAACCTTCACTGGCTGTGCAGACGACGTTCCCTCGCTGATTAAAGATTGTCACCTTGGTACTTTGCGATCCGCTATCAACACCAATCAAGTATTTCTCACTCATGGCAGCTCCTTTTTTAATGATAAAATGGTGCGCTATCAGCGCATGAGGTAACCACCATCCACCGTGAGAACATGGCCGTTGACATAGTTCGAAGCATCGCTCGACAAGAAGACGCAGGTCCCCATTAAATCAGCCAGCCAACCCCAGCGGTTGGCGGGAATATGCGAAAGAATGGTCTTGTTGCGCTCGGGATCGCTGCGTGTTTTTTCTGTCAGTTTGGTTGCGAAATATCCGGGTGCAATAGCGTTGACCTGAATATCAAATTGGGCCAATTCATCGCACATGGATTTGGTTAAACCGGCAATACCATGCTTGGTAGCAGCGTAGGCAGGTGACCATTGTCCACCGAGGAAAGAAAACAGTGAGCCGATGTTAATGACCTTGCCGCGACGTTGGGGAATCATGAACTGAAGAGCTTCGTGGGTCATCTCAAAAGCGGCAGTGAGATTGACCGAAACCATCTTGTCCCATTCCTTGCGGCCAAACTTGGTGACGTCTTCGATATTGATGCAAATACCGGCGCAGTTGACAAGGATATCGATGTGACCCCAAGTATCAACACAGTCCTTGACCACACGCTTGCACTCACCGTCAGCTGTAATGTCGGCTTTTACATATTTATATTTTTGGCCGGCACCTTCAATGATACCTTTGGCCTCACCATCGTCATCCATAATACTGACAGCCATGACATTCGCACCGGCCTTAGCCAACGCGGAAGAAAAGGCCAGGCCTAGACCGCTGTTACCACCAGTAACGATGGCATTTTTGCCTTTGAGTGAAAACCAATTCATATTGAAATCTTGAATTTCCATAACCTACTCCTGTATTTTTTTTAGCGTTGTATTCGTTTCAGTAACTGATCAATAAAATCGACAGCATCGCCAACGACAACAACGTCGGCCAAGCTGCAAATCGGTGCCAGGGGATCGATGTTCACAGAAATGAGATGCTGCACATTTTTCAGCCCTTCCATGTGTTGTACCGAGCCATAAATACCCAAGGCAATGTAAAGTCGGGGGCTAACCGTCTTGCCGGATTGCCCAACCTGGATTTTTCGCGAAGCAACACCGCTATCAACAATTCTCCGGCTGGCAGAAACCTGACCGCGTAAGGCTTCAGACAAATCTTGAAGCCGCGAGAAATGCTCCAGCACACCGCCACCGCCAGAAATCAAAACTTCACTGTCTCGAATATCTTTGGTTGCAGGTTTTTCACGGGAGCCGATGAAAGTAATACCGCTGCTTTTCCGTTGAAAAGGAAACACTCTATGCTGGGTCGTTTTGAAAGGATTCGTCGCGGCGGGAAAGACGCCTGGGCGTATCGTCATCATCAGAGGACCCATGCCCTTTTTGACGATTCCTGCGAACAGTTTTCCACTGTAGGCCGGACGGATCATTTCGAGCTGGCCATTCACTTGTTCAAGACCGGTAACGTCTGCAACCAAACCGACATCGAGGCGCATGGCAAGCCGTGGAGCCACCATTCGGCCATAATTGGTTGCGGGAACTATGATGCAATCAAAGCCGTATTCCTCGTGTAGTTTAGCTGCAATTAATGCAATATTCGCCGTATCGTAAGCAGGTATTTGTGACCCTTCCGCGTGCACAAGAACATCAAAGTATTCTGCGGAACTTGCTATCTGGGAATCCAAAGGAAGACCTACGGTAAATACCGAGGATTTTTCAAAAATGCGGTGTGCAACTTCGAGAAGTTCGAGTGGAAGATTCGGTTGATTGTTCTCCAGAAGCACCAAGCATTTTTTCATAACAGGAACCCGTTTTTTTTCAGGTACCCATACACCGTCTCAATACCGTCTTCGTCGTTCTGGACAATCAGCTTTTCTTCCTTTGACCACTTCTGAACGAACGTTCTGTTGACTTGCGTTTTAGACCCCTCGAGCCCGACTTCTTCCGGAAGAAAACCAAGTTCCAAATTGGTCAGGACACGAACCTGAGACGAAACATCCCTGTTCAAATCTTGATAGGCGACGTAGGGCAACTTATACGAACTGTCCTTGTGCACACTCAAGATCGCAGGCAGCTCCACTTGGAAAGTCTGGATGCTCGAGTCGTTATCCACTTCGATTTCTGGCTTTCCAGCAAGAAAGGAACCGGCTTCAATGGCAAGTATATTGGACATTTGAGGCAGGTCACAAATCTCTGCCAGTTGCGAAGGAACCTGCGCGGTATCTCCATCGACGCTATGTGTACCGGTAAGAATCACGTCATAGTTCGTCTGTTGGAGATACCGTGCAAGAATCCGGGTTGTCGCCCAGGTATCACTGCCACCGAAGGCTTTGTCAGAAATGAGAGTCGCCAGATCGACGTTCAGCCTGAGCAAGTCTTCGAGATGACCCATCACGGTACGCGGAGCCATGGTGACAACCTCAATGATGGTTTCGGGATTTCTCCGCTTGATCATCAAGGCGTAAGCCAAAGCACAGGCATCGTCCGGGTTGAGGATGCGGTTAGTGCTATCCTCCTCCACATCAGGAACAAACTTGATCAGGCAAACGATCTTCATTCTGCCGCTTTGTCCTTTTTGACCATGACACCGAAAATAAAGACAAGCACAACACCAATCAGGCCAAGTACAGCGCTAGAAAGGAAATACGCGTTGTATCCACCCTTGGCGCCAAAAGTTGTCCAGAGCATGGAGTTGAAACCAGGAAGAATGATGTCGGGCAGGTATCCGAAGAACGAGATCACACCGATAGCCGTCCCCAGAATCAGGGCATCAATCTTGTAATCGCCCAGCAGGGACCAGTAGGTTCCCCGGATGGCATACAAGAAGATTCCCAAAACAACGATCAGGCTGGAGAACAGAAGGGCACCGCTGGAAACAGGCAGAACGGCGGTCAGGATCAAACAAAGGGCAGCCCCTGCCAAAGAACCCATCTGAACCTTGTCCTTGCCGATTTTGTCAGCGAGGAAGCCACCGATAAAGCCACCGACAGGCCTCATCCACAGAACAATGACCATGACCAGTGCCACAGAAACAGCGTCGATACCGACGTTGGACTCCAGGAATCCGCCAAGGTAGTACACCGTCCAGAACACCGAGTAGCCCATGAAAATGATGCCGCCGTGCAGGTAAATCTTAGGATTCTTGAACAGCACCCCAAGGTCGCTGAACTTAAATGAAGCAGACTTGACTGCTTCTTTCTTCGTGGCATCATTCGCCAGCAGTTTCTTGTCATCGGTTACGAACAGCATGACCAAGACAGCTGTGACAATCAAAACTATGGAGTACATGTAGATGACAGCAATCAACGCAACACGCTTGTCGACGAGTTCGAGGCTGCCGGCCAGCATGGTTGAGAAGATAAACAAGGCAATACTCGCCAGGACTGCTTCCACAACCCCGCGTCCGCCATCGAGAATACCGAAGAAGGTACCCTGTTCATTTTCATTCGCCAGAAGTTTGACCAACTTCATGTGAGCGCTCCAGAAGGTGAAAACGGAGAAGAAGCCCCAGATAGCGAAAATATAGGGAACCATGGTGGTGTCAGGAACCTGCGCGAACCACAATCCGCCCAAGCCTGTAAAAAATAGAGAAATAGCCAGCAACTTCTTTGCCGAGAAACGGTCACTCAGAAAACCGCTGGGAAGGTAACCAATCACGAAAACCCAACCCAAAACGGTGTACATCATGTTCAGGTCGGTCATAGACATATTGAAGACCGCCAGAATTGTCTCTTGGTAGTTGCTCTTCAAATAAATCAACGGATAAATCGATCCGGCTGCCAAGACGATTAAAAAGAACTGAAAATACTTAGCCAATTTTTCCTTGTTCATAAGAACTCCTTTATTTGTTTGAATCGATAAGACTATTTCTGATACTTCTTACCTTCCTCCTGCGGGTAGATCGTTCCAAAATTCATGATTCCTTTAGGGTCAAAAGCACTTTTCAGCGTTTCAAGCATGTAATAGGCCGACCCGTGTTCTTCTTTGGTCCACTCATTACGATACTTTCCAATACCGTGGTGGTGACACATAGAGCCACCCAATTTCAACGTTTCTTCCACAATAATTGTTTGCAGGGGATGATGATAAATTCGCATTTCATCTTCAGGATTGCAGTGGATCTTGTAGTTATAGACAAAGTACATATTCGTTCCGTTGCTATAACTATGTGAGGAGTGTCCACCGAGCATCGTCAGATCGGCAGCCCGCGAGAATTCTTTGCGGATCCGAGCAATCACATTCCGATAGATTTTGGGAATCGTCTCCCAATCAGCGGAAATCTCCGTCGTGAATCCTGCGTGAGAATCATTCTCGATCATGCCTTCAAATTCATCATCAATATCTTTTTGCGACCAGTTGAGGTGATTAAACCAATCTTGGATCAATTTGCTTTCGACTTTTTCGACAATGCCGTCGGCAAAGGTTTTCACAGCCTGCTCAATTCCCTTGGCGGTTGCCGCAACAATATCGCTGTTGCCTTCCGCCATAAAAATCAACACACAGTGGTTTTTATAAAAGTGATAGAAATGCTGGGCCGCGTCTTCTTCCGAGTAGGTTCTAGCAACCGATGGTCGGTACCCATTCGCCATCACTTCCCGCAAGACTTTAATCCCGGTTTCAATATCCTTGATTAAATACCCGAAGAACTGATGATTCTCTGGAAAATAGCGGAACAGTTTAACAGTGACCTCGGTAATGTAGCAAAGAGTGCCTTCATTACCAATGGCAATATGGCGGATGTCCGGCCCCCCCGCACGACGGGAAACATTCTTAATTCGTGACACATGACCGTTAGGAAACACACACTCCAGACCGACAACCATGTCCTCAATTCCCCCGTAAAGGGTTGAGAATTGACCGATGCTACGTGTGGCTACCAAACCGCCCATTTTTGCTACTGGCTTGGATTGAGGAGAGTGGCCGGTCGTGTATCCCATCTTTCGAACAGCATCTTCCAGTTGCTGCAAAGGCACACCAGCCTGTGCCGTTGCCTGCATATTGTACACGTCAATCTTCAGAATTTTATTCAGCAACAAGGCATCAATAACAAGCGTCAAGTCTTTCCAGTTTTCGAGACCACCTTCTGTGGCAGTTTTTCCTCCACGAGCAATCACATTGATTTGATTCTTGTTACAGAACATCAATAGCTGGCTGACTTGGGCGGGAGAATTGGGATAGACAATAGCAATAGGAAGAGGAACATCAAGGACCTTTCTGGCTTTCGCATATTTCTTATATCGATCTGCGGAAGCGTCATACAACTCTTCATGGTTGGTATTGATCTGATCAACTTTCAGAATAGTTGACAGCTCTTCCAACACTTTTTTTCGATCCATATTTCATCTCCTTCTGAGCTCGAAAGGGCAAAAAAAAAAGCACAGAGAACAGAATTCCCCGGAAAAGATCGTTAATCTTGAAAACAAGAAAAAACGAACTCTTGAAAGGGAATTACTGTTCTCTGTGCTCTAGTAATTCAAGGCAATGCTACAACGGGTCCCGTAGGCCGTCAAGGACTTTTTTTTGCTTACAACGCCCAAACGATAGGATTTGTCGATGAAACGGCCTTTGCGCCTGCCTTCAAAGCTGCCTCGGCATCTTCTCGGTCGCAGACAAGTCCCCCTGCAATCACAGGAATGGACACCTGTTCAACGACCCAACCGATCACTTTCGGCATGCAGCCAGGCATGATCTCGATGCAATCGGGCTGGGAGATTTCTACCTGCTTTCCCAGATTGTTGTAGGAAAAGGAATCAATCAGAAAAAAACGATGTACGGTAAACAGACCCTGCGCCTTGGCGGCCTTGATCATCGAAGCTTTTGAACTCAAGATTCCGTCGGTCTGGGTGTTCTGTTTCAGAAAGTGAACACTGATATCTCGATTTGAGAAGCCGTCGATCAGGTCGACGTTGAGAAAGACCATTTTGCCATGGTCCTTCAATGTCTTCACGATGGAGCCCACATTCAGAATGTCCCCGTACAGGACAAAGACGATTTTGCAGTCCGACGTGAGGACCTGCTGAAGACCGGCGTCATCCTTGATCCCGGCGATACTCGGTTTCTTCTCAATACTTGCCAACAGCCAGTTACTCACGGTTCCTCCCCATAGTTCACTGGAACGACACCCTCGTACTTCCATTGCTCCAGCGGAAGGGGAAGGTCATTGATCAGGCCGGTTCGGATATCCAGGACCCAACCGTGAACTTTGGGATAGTAGCCCCCTGCTTCGATCAAACGCTCAAGATCAGAAATCTTGAAGACGTTCTTTACCTGAGCAAGAACGTTGAGCTCAGTCAGAAGGTCGAGTCTGACTTTCTCATCCGGTATGGCATCAAGCTCATGCTTGTGCGCCCGGATAATATCTTTAATGGGAGTGGTCCAGTTTTCCTTCAGGCCTCGCAGATCATTTCGATAGGCGCCGGTAACCCCACCGCACTCGTAGTGCCCGCAGACAATGATATGCCGCACCTGCAATGTGTCGATGGCGAATTCCAGGGCGGCGAGCAGGTTCATATCAGTTTGGCTGACCTGGTTGGCAATATTGCGGTGAATAAACAACTCACCAGGTTCTGTCTGGGTCAGAGTGTCGATGGGGACCCGGCTGTCACTGCATCCGATGTACATAAAAGGCGGTTTTTGGTACTCGCTGAGGGTCTCGAAGTACTTGGGGTCCTTTTTGAGTTTATCGACGGCCCAACGGGTGTTGTTGCGGATCAGTTCATCGTAGTGATGGTAGTGGCGCATCCCTCCAGACTAAACGGAAATGGGCAGGAAGGAAAGCGGGAAAGTGTTGCCCAAATCAGAAGTCCTAATCGCAAAAAAAAAGGAGCCACCCGAAGGTGGCTCCCTCTCCCCGAAAGGATTTTACTTCACGTACAAAGGCCTGGGCACATAGTGGGTGTGCAGCAGATGATGCGCCTTCTCGCTGTTGGGCTTGCCAAGGAAATCCTTGTAGAGCGCTTGAACCGAAGGATTTTCATGGCTCAAGCGGATAACGGAATCCTTGTCATCCTTGTAGATTCCTGCTGTCCGTTTGGCACGCACTTCGTCGGTGGAACCGTAGGGCTGTCCGCCACCAGAAATACAGCCGCCACGGCAGGCCATAACCTCGATGAAGTGGAAGGGAAGTTCCTTTCCGGCTGCTTTGGCGGCGCGAACCTGTTCCATCACAACCTTGACATTGGCCATTCCGTGAGCGATGGCAAACCTGACCTCGATCTCCTTGCCACCGGCCGGAATCTTGACGCTGGCGATTTTCACACCGTCCATACCACGGGCAGCAACGAGGTCAACCGAAGTAAGATTCTTGCCGCTCACCATATAGTAGGCGGTTCTGAGGGCAGCTTCCATAACACCACCGGTGGCACCGAAGATGGTGGCAGCGCCAGTGTAGATACCAAGCGGGCTGTCGGCCGGTTCGTCGGGCAGATTCACAAAGTCGATGCCGGCCTGCTTGATCATACGGGCCAATTCGCGGGTGGTCAGCGACAGATCGACGTCTGCGGCACCGGAGGAACGCATGTCGTCGGAGCGCTGGATTTCGTACTTTTTGGCGGTACAAGGCATAATGGCCACCGATACGATGTCGGCGGCCGTCTTTCCGGCTTTCTCGGCATAGTAGGTCTTCACCATGGCACCCATCATCATCATGGGGCTCTTGGCCGTTGAGAAGTTCGAGATCATATCGGTGTGATACTTCTCGAGGTAGTCGACCCAGCTGGGGCAACAGGAGGTGATCAGCGGAAGCTCACCACCGGTGGTGAAGCGATGAATGAACTCGCTGGCCTCTTCCATAATGGTCAGGTCGGCCGACAGATTGGTGTCAAACACTTTGGAGAAGCCCAAGCGCCGCAAGGCCGCATACACCTTGCCAGTAACCAGGGTACCAGGCTCCAGACCGAACTCTTCGCCAAGGGCAACGCGGACTGCGGGGGCAATCTGAACGACGACTTCTTTGCTCTTGTCGCGGAGCGCGGCCCAGGCTTTGCGGGTCTCATCGACTTCAGTAATGGCACCGACAGGACAATGCGCCGAGCACTGACCGCACTTGATACAGGGGCTTTCGGCCAGGGTGACGTCTCCGGCGGGAGCAATGCGGGTTTGGTCACCGCGGTTGAGAAATTCCAGTGCCCACACGTCCTGCATCTGCTGACAGACCAAGGCGCACCTTCCACAGGCGATACACTTGGCGGGGTGCAACTGCACCGACGGGGTCGACAGGTCTTCGGGAAGCCGCCTTACGCCGCTGGCAAAGGGAACGTCGCGGATACCGAACTCGGCACTGAGGGTCTGCAGCTCGCAACAGCCGTTGCGGGGGCAGGTCAGACACTCGTTCGGGTGGTTGGACATGATCAGTTCCAACGTTGTGCGCCGGGTTTCGACGATATCGGGGTCATGGGTGATGTAGTTCTGACCTTCGACGACCTCGGTGGTGCAGGCCCGCACCATTTTGGGGGAACCTTCGACCTTGACCACGCAGATGCCGCACGCACCCCAGGCCTTGAGGTCCGGATGGGCACAGAGGGCGGGAATCTTGGTATTGGCCAGCTTGCCGGCTTTCAGAACGCTGGTCCCCGCTGGAACAGTGACGGGGGTGCCGTTGATTTTGATGTTGATATTCATCGTGTTCATACTCTCCCTTACGACACCAGAATGGCGCCGAACTTGCAGGCGTCAAAACACGCGCCGCACTTGATGCACTTCGACTGGTCAATGACATGGGGGGCTTTCCGTTCCCCTGAAATGCAGTTGACGGGACACTTGCGGGCGCAGACGGTACAACCGATGCACTTGTCGGCGATCACGGTGTAGGTCACCAGATCCTTGCATTTTCCGGCCCGGCACTTCTTCTGCTCGATGTGCTCCAAGTATTCTTCCCGGAAGAACTTAATGGTCGAAAGAATGGGATTGGGAGTGGTGCCGCCCAGCATACAGAGGCTGGCGCGCTGCATGGCAAACCCGATCTGCTCCATGGTGGCGAGGTCTTCGAGAGTGCCTTTCCCCTTGGTGATCTTGTCGAGAATGTTCAGCAGCTTGCGGCCACCGATACGGCAGGGAGCGCACTTACCGCAGCTTTCCTCCACCGAGAAGTCCAGGTAGAACTTCACCACGTCGACGATACAGTCAGATTCGCACAGAACGATCAGACCACCAGACCCCATCATCGAGCCGATCTTGGTCAGACTTTCATAGTCGATGGGAGTGTCGAGGCTTGCGGCAGGAAGGACTCCGCCCGAAGGGCCACCAGATTGGACGGCTTTGAAGGCCTTTCCGCCCTTGATGCCGCCACCGATGTCGTACACAATTTCGCGCAGGGTGGTTCCCATGGGAACTTCCACCAAGCCGGAGTTGTTGATGGCACCGGTAAGGGCGAACACCTTGGTTCCCTTGCTGGTGGCGGTACCGATGCTCGCGAACCAGTCGCCACCCTTGGTGATGATCACCGGGATGTTGGCGTAGGTTTCTACATTGTTGATGCTGGTGGGTTTGCCCCACAGGCCGCTGACCGACGGAAACGGAGGTTTGGGAACGGGCATGCCCCGCTTGCCTTCAATCGACTGGATCAGGGCTGTTTCTTCACCGCAAACAAAGGCTCCGGCGCCGAGACGAATCTCGATGTCGAAGTCAAAGCCCGAACCGAGGATATTCTTGCCCATCAGACCCATCTCGCGGCTCTGCTTCATGGCCACTTCCAGACGGTGGATGGCCAGGGGGTATTCAGCGCGGATGTAGATAAAACCCTTGGTGGCACCCTGGGCGTAACCGGCGATGGTCATGGCTTCGAGCACCGAGTGAGGGTCGCCTTCGAGAGTCGAGCGGTCCATGTAGGCACCGGGGTCGCCTTCGTCGGCATTGCAGATGACATAGCGCTGGTCGGCGGGGGTCTTGCTGGTGTTGGTCCACTTCAGCCAGGTGGGGTAACCGGCACCACCGCGGCCGCGCAAGCCAGACTTCTTGACCTCGTCGATGACCTGCTGAGGGGTCATCTCAAACAGTACTTTTTCGAGACCAAGGTAGCCGTCACGGGCGATGTATTCCTGCACGTCTTCGGGATTGATGATACCGCAGTTGCGCAGAACGATGCGGATCTGCTTCTGGTAGAACTGGATGTCCTCTTCGGTCTTGGCGGTTACCTGATCGGCGGTTTTGTACAGCAGCTCTTTGACCGGGCGGCCTTTCACCAGGTGCTCCGCAACGATCTTCTCGGCGTCTTCGGGTTTCACTTCGACGTAGAAGCTCTCATCGGGAAGAATTTTGACAATCGGTCCCTTTTCACAGAACCCAAAGCAACCGGTCTTGACGACCTGAACCTGACCAGTCAGCCCATGGGCCTCCACGGCAGTCCTGAGATTTTTGAAAATGTCGTCGGCCTTACTTGATTCGCAGCCCGTGCCGCCGCAGACCAGACAGAAGTTATTCAGGGCCATGTCTTACTTCTCCTTCACGATGTCTTTCGACGGCCTGTCGAAGACGTGCTTGTCAACGAGTTTTTTCTCGAGGATATGGCTGTGGACGATCTTCCGCGCCGTCTCAGGGTCGACATTGCCATAAATGATGTCGGGCATACCGTCCATCCGGATTTCGACGGTGGGTTCCGAATGGCAGAAGCCCATACAACCCACCTGTTTGATAACAACGTTGCGGATGTCCTTGCTGTTGAGCTCGTTAACGAACGCATCCAAAGTTTCCTTGGCTCCAGCAGCGATGCCGCAGGTCCCCATTCCAACAATGATCTCGATGCTCTTGTCGCCGCCGACCCGGCGATCCATCGCCTTTTGGCCGGCTTCCCGCATGGCTCTCAGTTCTTGAAGGGTCATTTTGTTACCTCCACTAATTCCAGTTCTTGGCTGCGGAAATACTCCCGCAGTAATGTCAGGGACTGCAGGTCTTCCAGACTTCCTAAGGCTTCCAGGAGCTCACTCCTCTTGTCCTCGTAGGAACTGGAACCGCCAGGTCCCGTCAAGCGCCGCACTACCGTTGCCTCGTGGTCACCGCCCAAAGCCATCAACTGGCCCAGGGTAGCAGGGAGTTCCCCCAGAGGGGGCGTATCCCAGTGCTGTAAATTGAACCGCGCAATCACCGTTGTTCCCTCGCCCTTGCGGGAGGTAATCTGGAACCATCCGTCCGTCATTCTGGTCGTCTGAATAACGAAAGGCAGCCCCAGACCCACCTTGCGGTGGCGGTGTTTCACACCGTCGGTGTAAAACGGGTCCTGAGCCCGGACCAACTCGGCCTCATCCATACCCTTACCGTTGTCGGTAACGGTCATGGTGAAACTCTGCTCGTCCTGATCCAGAACCACCCCGACGTTCCGGGCACCGGCCTCGACTCCGTTTTGAAACAGGTCGGCCAGAAAATCACCCAGGGTCTTGTGGATGGCAGGCTCCTAGTTGGACTTCAGTTTGGCAAGAACTTCGGGGAGCTTGTCGGGGACGAGCTTTCCAAAGACTTCCGTTCCGCAGACTGCCACCGGGGCCAGACCGCAACAGCCGACGCAGCGAACCGACTCGAAGCTGAATTCTCCGTCGTCACTGACCTGGTTGAGATGGATACCTAGCAGGTTCTCCAGCTCGTGAATGATATCCTCGCCACCCTTAAGGTAACAGGCAGTACCCATACAGACCTGAATGTTGTTGCGCCCAGGTTTGGTCAGCTTGAAATAGTGGTAGAACGTCACAACCCCGTAAATCTTGGCCAACGGCAATTGAAGCATCTGTGACAGCTGAATGATGGCAGGCCGGGGGAGGAACCCGAATTCCTGCTGAAGCCGGTGCAGAATCATGATGAGGCTACCCGGCTTGTCCTTCCATTCCTCAATGAATTGGACCAAAGTGGACGAAAACTCGGTAGCGGTTTTGTCCTTCGTTATTACTGACATGAATCCTCCTCTCACAACTTTAGAGCTCGGTGCCACTATTATTGCTGGTTTGAGAGATAAAAGCAACTCATGAATTGCTTATCGATTCACTTTTATCTCATTAAGGATTAGTTTAGAGCATCAAAACCGAGATGTCAATTTTATTGTGAATTTGTTCACATTAACACGAAAGAGTTTTTCTCTTTTCCGATGCCCAGGAGAGCCGTCGGTCAAAGACTTTCGATGGCGGGGATTGGTAACCCTGTCAGCTCTGCTATTTCGACGGGGCTCATTCCTTTGACCTTGAGGTTTCTCGCTATCTCCATGCTCCTCGCAACTCGGCCTTCCTCTCGGCCTTCCTCTCGGCCTTCCGCCAAACCAGCGCGGCGAGCTTCACCCCTCATACTTGCAAGGTCGTGTTCGTACATCTCTTTTTGTATCTCGTAAACGATTTCCGGGGTCAAGGCCATAAATTCCTCCATCCGGATCCGAGTGGCCAACAGCATTTCAGCTACGGCATTTTGATCAATGACCCAATTCTTTTCCGGCTTCTCTAGAAAGGTGCCCCAAATTGCCGCATTCTTCAAGTCTGGCGAGGCTCGATTTTGATACTGAGGATCCTCGGACACAAGCCGAAGGAGTTTGCGGAGTTCGACGAAAACGAAGCCAAGATGGTCAGTTGGTCCAACCTCTCGGTTTTGCAGGGTCAAGTGATGAATCTTTGGAATCCCCACAGGTTCGAAAAAAGCATTGATCAGGCTTTCCAGCAACGGAAGACCTTCGGGTTCACCGAAAACATACCGGAAGACCCGGTCATCGGTCAGGGGCGAATAGGGCATAGAAACCTCCACACCCCCCTGACAGGAAAACGAGGCATTTTGCTTCAAAGTTTCAGCTTTAGCCGCCCCGACGTCGAGGCGACGCACGGAGCGTACCCTTCGGTACGTGAGTACGGAGCGAGGAGGAGGTGACGCCCGATGCGGCCGCAGCAGGCGCGGCGGCTAAAGCAATTTCTCGTAGCTGACCACGTCCAGCCACCGGTCAAACTTGCGCCCCACCTCATGGTAATGGGCGCATTTGGAATAGCCGTGCTTTTCGAAGAGCTTGATGCTGGCGGTGTTTTCACCGCAGATAATGGCCAGCAGATTGTGGAAATTCCGTTCGCGCGCCTTCGCCTCGACAAAGGTCAGCGCGGCTGATCCCAAACCCCGAGCCGGAAAGTCGGGGGCAAGATAGATGGTCACTTCGGCGCTGCCGTCGTAGGCTTCGCGGGGCTTGTAACGCGCTAGAATCACATAACCGGCCAGCTGGCCGTCGGCGTGGATGGTCCAGCTGTCGTAACGGGGGTAACCGGGAAACAGCAGCGCCCGAAAGGTCGCCCGGTCGATTTCTTCGGTGTGGAAGGTGGCCGTGCTGGTACGGACGTAGTAGTTGTACACGGGTAACAGGCGGTCGATATCGGCTTCTTGGGCGGGTTCAAAGGTGACTCTGTCCATCATAGCACTCCTTGGTGGCAGTATCGCACCCCGAGTGGACTCAATGGCAAGGGGGGGCGTACACTGAGGGCAATGAACCTTTCCACTCCGTTTCGAACGCTGGCAACGGGCATCTTCGTGTTAATGCTGGGCGGTGCGATGCTTCTCGCCCTCCCCTTCAGCCATCGGACTGAAGTCCCCTTCCTTGACCATCTGTTTCAGTCTGTCTCGGCTGTTTCAGGGACGGGGTTGGTGACCGTCAGCCTTGGCGGGACCTACACCTGGCTGGGCCAGGCTATCCTGTTGATCCTCTTTCAACTGGGCGGCTGGGGTTTTATGACCGTTACTTCGTTCTTTTTCATTGCCCGGCAAAAACCTCTTCCCCCCGACAAGGAACGCGTTTTGAGGGCCAGCTACAGCCTTCCCAAAGGCTTCGACCTGCGCTCGTTCATCCGCCATACCGTTGTGTTCACCCTGGTCATCGAAACCACCGGAGCGCTGATCCTCTGGGGGCTCTTTTCGGCGGCGGGTCAACCCGATGCCCTGTGGAGTGGGATTTTTCACTCGGTTTCGGCCTTCGCAACGGCCGGTTTCAGCTTGTACGACGACAACCTCATAGGCTTTGCCGCTGATCCGTGGATCAACCTCACCATTGCCCTGCTCTGCCTGTCCGGGGCGGTGGGGTTTATCGTCATGCAGGACTTCTGGGCTGCCATCCGGCAGAAGCGGAAGATCACCTTCACCACCAAGACCATTTTGGTCACCACGGGCTTGATCGTGGTTATGGGCACTCTGATCGTCTTTTTCACGGAACCGCTGTTGAAACCCCTCCCCTGGACAAGTGCCCTCGGTGCGGCTGCTTTTCATGTGATTTCTGCCTCGGCCACCGCCGGCTTCAATACTCTGGACCTGGGCCTGGTTTCCCGGGCAACGCTTTTCGCGATCATCCTGGTGATGATCGTCGGCGCGTCGCCTTCAGGAACCGGTGGAGGAATCAAGACCACCAGCATCACGGCCCTGTTTGCGGTGGTGGTCAGTTTGCTCCGCGGACGCCACTCCGTCAGCCTCTTCCGCAACGAAATTCCGCAGGCCCGGGTGCTGACCGCCACGGCAACCGCCGGACTCTACCTGGCTGTGTTGTCGCTCGGGACTTTGACGCTGTGCCTGACCGACCCGTTTGCCTTTGAAAACCTGGCCTTCGAGGCGGCCTCGGCCCTGGGAACCGTGGGCCTGAGCACCGGCATCACCGCCCGGTTGTCCGACCTGGGGCTGACGGTGCTGATGGCGCTGATGTATATCGGCCGGGTCGGTCCGCTGAGCTTCGGCATTGGACTGATCGGTGCCCGGGAGCCTCAAGCCAAGACTCCGCCCACCGATCTGGCCGTGTGAAGCCTTTTCGTGGTATGATTTTGCCATGAAGTGTCCGCTCTGTTCCCATTTGGAAGACAAGGTCATCGAGTCCCGGCAAAACATCTCGGGGACGTCGTTGCGCCGCCGCCGCGAATGCCTGGCCTGCGGGTACCGCTTCACCAGCTACGAACGCATCGAAGAGATTCCGCTGATGGTGGTGAAGAGCGACGGCCGCCGCGAACCCTTTGACGTCAAAAAGATTGAGCGCGGCCTGGTCCGGGCCCTGGAAAAACGCCCCGTCAGTCAGATCGAGATTGAGGAACTGCTCAACACGCTTGAGGACGAAGCGGCCATGGAAGGCAAGGCCAACCACGAAATTCCCAGCAAGGCCCTGGGGGAACTGGTGATGAAAAAGCTGGAAGCCGTCGACAAGGTGGCCTACGTGCGCTT
>JFJP01037689.1_pt1 | contig 45296 bp, 46 predicted proteins | sample 431651 | NCBI WGS metagenome assembly JFJP01 (sample SAMN02602958, study PRJNA72255) | Microbial mat metagenome, whole genome shotgun sequencing project. | biome: fresh water; feature: sink hole; material: water; isolation source: purple microbial (photo- and chemosynthetic) mats found in...
ATATATTTAAATTTGGCAGTACTAATGATGAAAAAGTTAGAAAATCATCTTATAATACAGGGCATGTAGAAGCAGATAAATTCTTTTATGTCGCAGTATATGAATGTTATGATGCTGCATATTTAGAAAAATATATTGCAAGACTATTAATAAATTTTAAAATCCCAAATGAAAGTGAAATGTATCAATTACATTTCACAGCATTGGATGCGATCATAAAAATGGCAATTAAGAATGTAAATAATTCAATTCAAGATATAAATAAATTTGTATCAGAAGAGTATGATAAATATTTAAATTTAGAACCAGTTAAATTTTAAAAAAGTAAATAGAGTAAATTTTATGTTTATTAAAATTTTAATTATATATATTTTATTTTTTTATATCGAAATATTTCTGGCGGGCTATTTCTTCTTATAAAGAAATAGTCAGTTAGATTAATTAAAATAAGTAAAATTGCAATTAACATAAATTTATTAATTATTTAATAAGAAATAAAAAGTTATTAGTAAGAAATAAAAAGTTAAATATATTTCTTATTAAATATTGCATAATATATAAGTATAATAATGCATAATTGTATATTATGCAATAAATCTTTCCCTTCAAAATCTAAATTAATTGCCCATAAAAATAGAAAAAATCCATGTAATAAAAAAGAAAGTTATGAATGTACAGATTGTGATAAGATATTTAAATTTAAATCAAAATTAGAAGAACATAATAAAACTAAAAATCATTTATTAATAGTTAATAATATAACTAATAATAATATTACTAATAATATTACTAATATAACTAATAATATTAATGTAACTCTAGTTAAAGGATTTAGTGAAACAAATTTAAATGCACTTACTTTAAAATTTATTGAATATGAATTATTAACAGATAATAAATTAGTCAGAATGTTGCATGATTTTGAACATGAAGAGGATGCTATTTTCGGCTATTCGGAATATATAATTTATTCATTTAGATATTTTATGAGATTATTTAGTAAATTGCATTTTAATTTAGCTCATAGTGAAAATCATAACTGTGATATTTATTCTTTTGTTAAAACTAAGGATAATTTCGTAGAATATCATTTATTAGAAATTGATAATATTAATAAAAAATATAAAACAAAATGTATCAAATATGAAGCATTTATTATAGAATTTATTAATCTTATGAAAAAAATAAATAATAAATTTGAAAATCCTAAAATTCAAGTATTATTAGATTATGTAAATAGATATAAAAATATGATAAAAGAGGAAAATATTCAAATGAAAATTGAAGAAGAATTATTAAAAGAATATAATAAATTTTCAGAATTAAAAATAGAAGAGGAAGATGAAAATACCAGATTTCAAAAATCATTATTGGCGGCGAGAAGAAATGCGTTTAAGCATTTAACAAATTCAGAATATACTGTTGAAGAATAAATATTTAGTTATCAACAAGATGTGAATAATAATATTTATCTACAATATTATCATTTATTTTAAGAATTTTAGAATAAATATTTTCTATAATTGTATCAATATTATCAATAAAATTGTTGTCATAATTGTCAACAATTTCTTTTTTAAATTTGCCTATTAAACTATTTACATTAGCTAAATAAGTCATATATGTCTCGGCATCATAATCTATTTTATTTTTATTTTTAATATATTTAGAAATATTATTTATAATAATATTTAATATTTCATCTATAATTATATTTTTATTCTCATAATTAAAATCTAATTTTATTTTAGTTCCAATATCATTTATTATATTATTTTTAATTTCTAATGTATTTTTTAAATCATAAGAATGTATATCAAATTTAATTGATTTATAGTAATCGTCTAAAATATTTTTATTTTCAATTTTATTTAAAATATTTATTTCTAATAATGAATTATAATTTTCAATATTATAATTTGGCTGATTTCTTATTAATGGAAAAATATCATTAAACTCAATAAAATTACTATTAGTATTAGATAATATATTAAATGATTTATTATCGTTAGTATGTATAAGTATAATTTTACTATCATAAGTTTTATATTGTATATTTATTTTTTCTGATTTAGAAAAATCAAATGATGAATTAATAATATATGTTTTTTGAATATTAGATATATAAATATTAGGAGAATCCGCTGAGCTATTTGGATCTACATTTTTTGATTCTAAAATTGTATTTGTTTTTTTTACATAACTATCATTAATGCCAGATAATTTATCTATTGTTAATGATTTATTTAATAAATTATTAATATCATAAGTTATAACATCTGATTTACATTCTAATAAAATTATTGTTAATTTTTGCTTATATTCATTTTCATATAATTTTGTAGCTTTATTTAAAGCATCTAAACTTTCTTTATTAATATGTGTTACTCCTTTTATTTTATTAGATAATTTGATTTTAATATTAATTTTTGATAATAATTTTTCTAAAGAATCAAATTGTTCAATAAATTTAAATTTATTAAAAGTTTTAACTATATTAGATATAGAAGTATTATTCTTTAATATATGAGTTTTATTTATTAAAGTTGTATTATTATTTAATACTAATTGAAAATTAGTATTTGATTTAACATTATGTTTTTCTAATTCGTTAACTAATAATAATTGTTTATTATTTTCATTGATTATGAATAATATATTATTAATAAAATCTGAAGAATCATTAAGAGATCTAATAAATAATACAATAAAATCAATCAATTCAACATGTTTATTAAAATAATTATTTACTGTATTTATTATATTTGCAACATTTTCAATTGAAGATACATCTTCGGCCAATACAATATTTTTAATAATAATATTTATTTCATCAATGATAGTAGTATTGTTAGTATTTAAATGAGTTGCAAAATTATTATAAATATCTAATATATGCATTTTATTTTTACTTATATTATTTTTAGAAGTATCACTTAATAAAATTTTAGTATCGTAAATATTAATTTCATTAATAATTTGAATATTATATTTAGCAATTTCATATAATTTTATTAATAGTTTTAATAATTTTAATAATTTTAATATTTCTTTAATTTTAGTAGAATGTTTTTCATTAGATGAAAGAGTTAATAGTATTTTAAAATTAATACCATTTTTAGAATGTGTATATTTTTCTATTTTTTTTAATATTTTTTTAATTAATTCTTGATTAATTTCATTATTTATATGAGTTATAACATTAATATCAGATATAATATTATTTAATTCATTAGTATATAGAAAAATTAAATTATATAATGATTTATAATATTTTACATTTTTTAAACTAAAATGTAAAATATTATTAGTTAATATATAATCTTTATCCACCTCTAGTGTAATATTTTCTTCATCTATATTTTTATTATTACCAGCTTGTTGTAATGACATCATTTTTTATTATTTAGAAATAATGTTTATATATTAAATATAATTATTATTAAATTTAAAAAATATAATGAGTAATCCAAATTTATGTGATAAAGATTATGTTTCAGTTTTACCAAGAATTATTGATCCTAAGATGCAATTTACTAAAGAATCTATAGAAAATACATTTGAGAAGAAACAGGTAAATGGATCTAATATGTCTTCGGTAAATAATGTAAAAAAAAAGAATATAGTATCTATACCAATAGAAAATGAAAGTAAAGATATACAAAAAACATCTAATTTTTTATCTGATTATAAGTATGTAATTTTAATTGTAATAATAGTTATAATTATAATTGTGATTATATATTTTATTTATAGATATTTTAATCACAAACATAACAAAATTGCATCTGATAATACCAAAGATAATAAATCGCAAGTAGAAGCAATTGATACGATTGAAAATCAAAAAACGATAGAAAATGATCCAGAAAGTGATAAATTAAAAGATGATACTGTAAAATCATATATTTCTAATTATATTATAAAAGAAGATTATATTGAAAATGATGATACTGATGATACTGATATTATAGAAAAAGAAGATGATATTTTTGTAGATGAATCTTATAATAAATTTGAAATAAATGAAAAGAATGCAAGAAATAATAAACCACAACAGGTATTATTACATACAAAAGATAGTAATCTTACACCTGTAAATAAAATTATTGACAAAACTCCAACTTATATAAAAGTAAAACAAAATATAGATATGTCAGAAGTTAATGATATTGTAGATAGTACTAATAATTCTCCAAATTCGCCATCAAATTTATATATGAATGATGATAAATCTGAAACTTATAGTGATTTAGATGATACAAGTTCAAAAAATACACACGATGCTGAAAATTATGATAATTTGATTTACGATACAGATGATACTTTAGTATATGATAATGAATATAAAGATGGTCCAGAAGATAATCTTATAAATGATAATTATGATAGTATTTTTAATGATAATATTATAACAAATGCCCATTCTTCTAATGAATCAGATAAAGGATCGGAAAAAGAAATGGATATATCAAAATCAAGTAAAAAAAAAAGTAAAGAAAAAATATCTAAAACTGAAAATACAGATGATTTAACATATTTCCAAAAATTTAATAAATCTAAATAAAGATATATAATCTCAAAAATGATTATTAACTTTAGGAATACTGTATGTAGTCAAAAAAACAACCAACTTTGTTTAATATAATATTTTTTTTATAAAATACACATCTGTGTATATATATTTAAATGATTTTATAATACAACATTGGCTTTATTATAAAGAATTACTATTTAAAGAGAGAGTTCAATATAAGTATACCAAATAGATAAAGATCAAACAAAACTATGGATACCACTAAAGTTGAAACCAGTAATGCTCCAGTAGCTGAAAAGAAAAGAATTATTAGAAAAAAAGTTTTACGCGTACAAAAGGATCAAGTTGAACCTCCTCAAGAACAAGCAGTCGATGAGACTGCGGCAGATCCGGCAGCGGTAACTGAAAATGAGGAAGATAATTCAAACATTATTATTCCAAGTTCTCGAATTAAGAATTATATTAATAAAGAAAAATTAAATAAGGAATTAGATAGTTTAATCGAAAAAATTAAAACTGCCGATAGTAGTTTAGATTTAAATTCTATTCTTTCGGAAACATTCCAAAAAAAAATTGGAGCTGTTATTAAAGATAAAGAAGATTTTAATGTAAAAAACCCAGATGCCAAAGTAGAAATTAATTTAAATACTATTACTGTAGATGTGTTAGCTAAACAACGATATAAGTTTAGTAACAATTCATTTAAAGTATTATCTGTATTTTCTGATATGATTATTGAAGAAATAACTAAATTTGCAATGGATGAACTTGTAAAAAATAAAAAATCCATTATTAATAACAAATATGTATTTAGCAGTGGTGTTGAAAATGGTAGTTTATATGAAATTTATTCTAAATTTCCTTCCTTCGTTGCAATGAAAAATGAGACATTATCTGATAACACGGAAGTAACAGAAACATCTAATGATGAACCCGATACTACCGAAACTCAAGAAACTACAGAAACTTCGGAAAAGACTGCTAAAAGTATTAATTTTGAATTCTATATTCGCAAGATTTGTAATAAATTAAAAGGATCAAATGAATCTTATGCTAAGATTAAGGTAAGTGATAAATATCAAAAATTCTGCTCAGGTGTTATTTTAGATTTACTTGATCAAGTTGCACCATTGTCAAAAATTGTATTAGAAGTAATGACTACTAAAACTATTACTGACTTAGTATTTCAAACTATTGTTAAACTCCAATTATGGAATAGTAAAGATTATGAAAGTGTTTTAGGTGAACTTCAAAAACGATTAGAAAGTACTACTAAATCATCTTAAAAAAAATAAAAATAAAAATAAAAATAAAAATAGTCAATTTATTTAATTAATATGCTTTTAATTTTTGGATAATTATGAATCTTAGATTTAGAACTAATGCATATTGGATTAGAAAATTTAACTATTTTTTTTATTTTTTTTTGAATTAATTTTTGTTTAACAATAATATTATCATTAATTTCATTTAATAATCCATCATATTGTAATTTAATTGCTTCTATTAAACTTTTTATTATTTTATTTATTTCGGTTTGTTTATTATGATCTCCAAATGATAAAGATAGTAATCCATTTTTTATTCTATTATCATATTCAATGTTATCAAATATAATAGACGATAAATCATTTGTATATATGTCTTTTTGTTCTAAATATTTTTTAATATTATTATTATTAATTTTTATTTTATTAGAAAATATTGATAATAAAATTGTATTTGTCTTTTCAATATTTATAATAATAATTGTTAATTTTATTATTGATTGGTCATATATATTATTATATTCCAAAAAAGTTAATATTGGGAAAAATTTATTTAGTTTATCAATAAAAGTATCTTTTAGTAATTTTATTTTATTATTTTTATCATCTCTATTTTTTAGAACATTTAATAAAGATGATAAAGATCCAGAAATTAATGGTAGATTTTTTTTTTTATTTAGTAAAATATTAGATTTTTTAATATAATTATGTATTTTTTCATTTATTAATTTTTTTTTTATTAACAATAAACTTATATTAGAAGGTCCATAAATATTATCAAAAGTAGAAAATATTATATCTATATTTTTTACACATTTTATATTATTATATCCAAATAAAGAATTAATATTAGATGTATATATAATATTATTTTCTTTACATAAATTATTTATTTCTTTAATATTATTTTTAGATCCTAATTCTTTATTTGAATAAGGAATACTTAATAATTTTGTGTTGTTTTTTATATTATTTTTTATATTTTCAATATCTATAATTCCATTTTTATTTGGATATAATATTGTTATTTCAATTTGCTTATTTGTTATTAATTTTTTACAATAATTTAATGTTGAATTTTCGTCAGTATTTGCTATAATTATATGTATTTTTGTATTAAAATATAATGTAATTAAATTAAATATTAAATTATATGATTTGTATCCATTAGTAATATATATTTCGTATTTACTTGAAGTTATGTCAAAATATTTATATAAATATAATTTATATTTCTCAATAATAGAAGTCATGTCAATGTCATTTTCATTTTCTATTATTTCCCCCAATTTATCTATATCATCTAATATTTTTTGAGAAGTTAATTTTGCATAATTATTATTAATAAATATACTCATTATTTATATATTATTATTAATATTTTTGTAATTTTTAGATAATTATATTTATTATATACAATTTATATTCATATTATATATTAAAAAAAAATAATTATTGGCCTAATAATTAATATTATTGTGTTTTATATAAATCATTATATAAATCATAATATTGTTGTTTGATTTCTAAAAGTTCTATTTGATTATTTATTTTGATTATTTGATTTTTATATTTTAATTTGATTAATTTTTTTTGAGATTCTAAATTTGATATATATAATTGATGATCTATAGTGATAATTTCTATATCATTTGATAATTTTTTGATAATTTTTTGATAATTACTATTTAATAATTTTATTTTTTGAAGTCGATGTTGTATTAATTTTAATTTAGTAGTAATTTTTTGATTGATTTTTATTGATTTATTTATAATTATAATGATAATAATATTGTTACTGTTTTATATTAATATTGTGTTAAATTGTTGTATTCTTGATAAGAAGGATGGATGAGTGATGAGAATTTTATAATTTTTTTTGGAAGTAACTATATACTATACTATATATTTTGATAAAAAAATATTAAATAATTAATCTAATGATGAATATATATAGCATATATCCTTTACTACTACAAGTATTGTGCTACTGTTATGATATATTATGTAAATTAGAAATTAAATATGTTAATAGCAATTCAATAATAATGCTTAAATCTATATCTGAAAAATATGATAATATTCATAGTATATATGAATTATCATGTATATTTAATATTAAAATTTTAACATATACGTCTAAAAATTTTATTAAAAATAAAATTTTTATTAATAATAATAATATTTCAGAATTAACAATTATAAAGCAAGGTGCAAATAAACCTATTCATAATAAAATAAAAGTATTACAAACCTTGTTCTTTTTAGATGATTTATACACAATTAATACATTAATACTATATAATTGTGGAATAATAATTCATAGTAATATTCATATAAATCATATATATAATTATATGGGTCATAGGCGTAATATAGAAAGATTAGAAAATTATGAAGATATAGAAAATATCAAATATATTTAATATATTTTCTTAGTCTCGAATAAGACACAATTGATTTATTTAACTCTTTATTGTAGTCTCACATAAAAGACTCTTATAAGAGTCTCAAAAAAATTGATTTTTTAAATTTAATATATAAAATGATGACAAATATCGAGCTCCCTGATGAGATTGTAAATAATATAATCGTAAAATATCTAACAATTTATGATAATAAATATATTAATAAAGCTATTGAAAAGGAAAGAATGAATAAAGTTCAAATATCTTTAGTTAAAATTAATAAATTATTATGCAATTATATGCTAAAAAAAAGAAATGATATTGACTATGCGGAAAATGAATATTATATACAAAAAAAATTCTGGAAATTATATTATCCGTTAATTCATAGAAAACAATTTTTAAAAAATACAATTAAAAGATTAAAACAATATTTAAAAAATCCAAATAATATAAATAACAATAGATATAATGAAATTATTTGTATATATCAACAATACACAGGATGTATATTAATACCATGTCATAAAAATATACTAACTGTTACATTTAATAAAATTATAGATTTATTGACTAATGACGAATTATTTCTTATTGGTTGGTAATATAATTAAATAAATGTTTATTTTTTTTTAATTTAACTAGTATATTGAAATTGCTAGTTAAATTATGGCAGTTATAATTTTACAATTAACACAAGACCAAATTAATGAAATAACTGAATATATTAATGTATATAGAAGAAGACATTATTCAAATGACATTGTATACGATAAAATAATTTCAATAGAATCACAAAATTGGTCAAATTATTTATCTAAAAGTAATTCATTCAAACATTCTAATAATAAAATGTATGGTGAAAATTTAAGTTCCTTTACTGGATATAAAAATGATATAATTGCTCTAATAAAAAAATCTATAGATATGTGGTATAATGAAGTAAAATTATATAATTTTAAACAACCCGAATCAAGATCTAATTTTCAAGCATATCATTTCACACAATTAATTTGGAAATCTACAATCTCATTTGGATTTGGATATACTTATAACACTACAAAAAAATCAGCAAAAATAGTTATGAATTTCTCCCCTCCTGGAAATTATATAGGATTATTTCGACAGAATGTATTTCCAATTTAATTTAAAATTAAAATTGAATTTATTAATAATAAGTATATATTAATATGGATATAAGTGCCCCTTTGGTATATATTAGTGATTTAGTTAGTGAAGATACAATTACTGAAATATTGAATAATATTTCAGATAATGATATAAATTTAGATTTTATAAAATATCAAAAAAATAAACCAAATAAACCAACTTCAAGAAAACGTCAAGATAATATTAATAAAGCATCTAGAAAATGTAGATATAAACAAAAACAATTATCTATATTAATGAAAGATCATATAGATAATATGCATAAATTATTATTGAATATTCCTGTAGCTAATAATATAAGTATTTGTGATCTAATAAATAATTATAACGAACAAGTAGAAAAAATAACAAATGTTAAGATATAATATATAATTCTTTATTATTTACATTCTTTACATTTTCCCTTTTGAACTTTAATTGTATTCCAACATTTATTAATAATATGTCCATTAGGGCATGAATAATTATTTTTTGTATACATATCTGTATATATTAAATCTACAAATTCATATTCTATTTTTTTTAATTTTTCATTTATTTCTTTAATCTTATTACAATTAGTACATCCATTTTTAACTTGTCTTTGTTTTAAATTATCCCAAACTGATGTAAATTCTGTATTACATTTATTACAAGCAATAGTAAATGGTGTTTTTCCACTATCTTTATATTCCTTACTAACTGCTTTCATATTTATATCAGATAGTATTTCTACTAGATATTCATAATCTACTTTTTTACCATCACAATAAACACAAAATGTTTTATGTGTTTGTCTTCTAATAAATTCTCTTCCATCAAATTTAAATTTATGTTTTTTCTTACATTCAAATCTATGTTTTGTGTCATATCCTAAGTAATGAGTTTCTAAACATTGTCCATTATTATCAATTGCATATTGTTTCATATTATTAAATACATCATTTTTATTATCTGAATTCATTGTATAATCTGTAAATTTTGTATCCCAATTTATATCTGAATAATTTGGAATATTATAGTGTAATTCTATTAATTTATTATATATAAATTCAATTAATTGATCTCCTTTTACTGTATATGGTACAATAATTAAATTTATATTATTATTCAAACAAAAGTTTAATTTATAATTATCTCTTTCTTTTTGTTCTTCAAATCCACCATTTTTATGAAAGAATTTATCATGTTCAACATAATGTTGAATTCCATTATATTCTAAAGCTAAATTTAATTCTTCATTATACATATCAAGTTCTAATCCAGTATCAATAATTTTTCTAGTTTTAATAAATTTTTTATTAAATATAGTTTCTAATATAAATTTGCATTTAGATTCTTGAATATTGGTAGAACATTCTGGACATTCTGATTTACCACCATATACATTATGAATTTGACATTCCCAAATATGTCCTTTTGAACATTTAAATTTTCCAATTGTTTTTGTAGTTTGAAATTCGTCAATATTAAGTAACTCAAATTTTAATTTAGCTAACTTATCTAAAACCATTTGTAAAGTTATTATTATACCACTACATTCCTTACAATTTGTAAATTTAATATTTGATTTTTTTGTTGTCCATGATTTATGTTCAAATTCGCATTGAAATGTAGCATTATCATTATTAATATTTAAAATTTTATATTTTTTATCATTAGCATAATCTTCCCAAGTTTTATTTTCTTTAGTTCTACATATTTGACAATTTTTTGCATTTCTATATGCATCGCCAATAGTAGATTCCCATATATAATCATGAATTAAACATTTAATATTTGTTCTATAATTAGTAGTTGCTTTTTCATTTTGTAAATATTCATTTTCATTTACTAGTATATAATTTAACTCTTTAAGTTTATTAATAGCAGTTTCTTTAGTAATTTTTTTTACCATCTTTTTATACATATTTAATATAAATATTCAATTTTAATTGGTAAAAAAAATAAAGGTTTTTTTTTATTTTTATATTATTTTTATTAGTTGTATAACCTTCCTTAAGTAATATGTAATATGTAGCATTACCATCATGAATCACGTTGCATAGCGAAGTGTTGCCGACCCATCGGACACTAAAAGGAAGTTAATAGCAACGGCGTTAACAACTAAATCAGCAGTGGTTGAGCTACCAACATACGAAGAATCATAAGCAATGTAGAATTCACGAGCTCGCGAAACATTGATATGTCCAGATGGTTGATACGTACCTGGATAAAGGTTGAAGGTAATCATATAGAGGCCAGGATCGGTAGGAGTTACAACATTCCAGCCACCATATAAATATGGTACATACGAATTGAAAAATTTGGAAGGAAGGTTGTTGTAAAGAGGAACACCGTGAGCAGTTATAGAAAGTTTACCAATATGTCCTTCTTGGGTGGATAAGATATAATCATCAGTAGCTCCGACGACTTTAGAAGCAGCACTAGTTACTGAAGTAGTAGTTACTACTCCAAATTTATGCCAATCATTCATGTTAGCATCAATTACAGAGTTTTGGTTACCTACAGCAATTACATTAGTATTTGATACCATGTTAGCAGTAGGGCGAATACCAACATAAAGAGTTTCAATTGGCCATTTAAGTTGTTGTAATAGAATATTATCAGAAGATTTGTTAACACTGGTTACTTGGCGACGATGTACACGGATAAGAGTGAAGCCAATACGAGCAATGAAAATGTCATGAATATCAGGGTTGACGAATATGTTATTAATATATAAATCAAAGTTAGCAAATACAGGAGTGGTAACAGTAGGTGCAGATAATCCAGTAGTAGAAAGAGAACCTGGATTAATAATAGCACGTAAAAGCTGTTGAGGAGTGGCAAGATCAATGTTAATAAAACGTTGCCCATAAGGAATAGCAACCGAAGGAATGGCAAGACGAGGATCAGTGTTAAACCAAAATAAAAGAGGAATTAACATTTCAAGATCAGCATGACTACGTTTATAAGTTTGATAACCATTACGGAAGTTAAAGGAAGCACGAGCATCACGAGGAGCAGTAGGAGCAGTGGTAGTATCGTAATATTTGTAGGAAGCTTCTACAGGAAGTTCATGTCCCATATTTTTATGCCATCCAGTGGATTTACCAGACATTACAGAAAATTGACGATGCATGTTGTAAGTATCTGGGTAGTATTCATCTAAAGGATTTCCGTTTACATCAAAAGATACTTTTTGGAAAAGACGCTCACCAGGGTAATCGCACCATCTAAAGAGAGCACAATCAGCACCAGTGTTTACAGGGGTACCCGAAAAAGAAACAGTAGGAGAAGTTAATTTAACATATACAACCATATCACTGAAGAAATCACCGAATTGAGGAATGGAAAATTGTACTTTCGATCCTAAAGTAGGATTGTTAGCAACAACTTTGTTATACTCATAAGCCATAGCAGCAAAAGGTTTGAAATGAGCATTCATAAAAAGAATATGAGTACGTTCAATATCCGAAAGAGTAGGATTCGGGTTATCCATATTAGCACGAGAAGCTTTGATTTCAGCTAAACGTTGACTTAATAATTCCGAAGCCATAAGCATTCGGTCTTGTTTCCCGTCATTAGTAATGAGATTAAAAATACCTCCAGTCGACATTTGCTTCTAGTTTATTGATTTAAAGCTAAAAAATCAAAAGTTTAAATTTTATATTTATATATATTATTATGAATATAATGTGCAAAAAAAAAAATAATTAAATACATTAAATCTATTTTTTATTTAAATTTAAGATAAATCAAAATCTTTTATATGGATAAAATGGCATTTATTTTCACATGGACAATCATAATACATGTATATTACTTCAATAAAATTTATATTTGCTTTATTTTTATATTCTTTAATTATTTTTAATAACTTATTTAACCGGGTTTCTATTTTAGTTTGATTTCTTATATTATTAATTTTAAATACATCTAGATTAAATCTAATAAATATAGTTGGTAATCCATTTGCTAAATATATATTATTCATTCTAATAAATTCACATTCTTTAGTATATTGTTTATGTTGACCTTCATCAACTTCAATTATAATAAAATGTGTATTTGCATCAATAAGAATATCTGGTCTATAATTTCCACAAGTAAATCCTACTGATTTATTATGAATAAAATCTATATTATTATTTTTTAAAAATTCTACAACCTTTATTTCTTTGGTTTTTTGAAATTTATTTGTATTACAATATGAACATAGAAATGGTTCTTTTCTAACTGCAAATAAATTACATGATATACATTTTTTAGAACGAAAATCATACATATTATCTTTTTTATGCGAACAACAAAATTGACTAGAATCTTCTTTAGTACCAAAATATGCATCTATTAGACAATCTTTATATTTACAAGTTTTTACTTTATTACTACACATATTATCTTTTTTATGTAAATTACAATATATTCCATTATTATTATGTTTTACATTATAATGTGCCTCTTCATTACATTCATGATCAATACATATTTTTTTAGTATTGTCTTTCATATCTTTAGTTTTATGTAATAAACAATATCTTGATCCTTTTTTATCATTCATATTATATCTTGCCCGTTCTTTACAATCATCTACAATACATTTTTGATATAACTGTTTCATACCTTTTTCTGCATGTTTTTTACAATATTCAGCAATTCTATTTTCAAATCCATAACTAGGAGCAAGTGTACAATCATCTTCTTTACATTTTTTATCTTTTGATAATTTATACATCCCCTCTTCAACATGGTCTTTACAAAATTGTTTTTTATCAATACCATATAAAGCAACTTTAATACAATCTAAACCATCTTCAAATATATGTTCACATAATTTAGTTCTTACATTACGTAATTGATTTTCTTTATTACCAATACCAATTTCTTTTGCATGATCGGAACAATATATAGCTTTTAATCCTTTTTTATTAAAATTTGCAGATACTTTACAATCTTGAATAATACATTTAGGATTATTATCTTTTATTTCTTTAGATCCCTTTACTTCAATATTTTTATTTTTTCCAGTTAAATCTGTATATTCTAAATTCCACTTTTCTTTAAAATTATTAAGATTATCTATATTAATTAAATTTAAATATTCTAATTCTTTTATTTTTATATCTTTGAATTCTTCTAATTCTTCAACATAATCGATATTTTTTAAACCTTGTAATTTATATTTAGTTATATGATTGACTGTAAATTTTTTAATATCTTCAACATTGTGTAATTTTTTAAACTGTTCTAATCTACTTTCATATTGGCTTTTAAGATTATATAAATCTTTAATATTATTAATTGATAATAAATTATCTAAATTAAATAATTTTATTTTATAATGAAATGCACATAATATTTTGCTTTCTTTTGATAAATCTTTTGAACATAAATTAACAGTACATGTATTTTTAGATTTATTACTCATTCTTTGAATTTTATAATCCAAAGGCGTATCTATTAATCTTGTTTTAATATGATTTTTACAATATCTATATCCTGCTTCATTTTTATAATTATATAACGCTTGTTGTTTACAACTATCTTCAATACAAGTACTTTTTACCATATTTATTATATTATAATATATTAATATAAATTCAATTTTAAAATTGAATATTTTTTAAAGGTACATATAATCAACATGGAATGTGCATATTGTCATAATATACAAACTACTTTTTCAAAAGGCACTCATAAGCAAATTACCGGTACATTAGGATTTTTTATAAATACAAAAAATCATAAACATTATTTTTTGAAATGTTGTTTATTAAAATATGGATTGAATGAAATAAGTCAAGATAATGCATTTAATGATAGAGTTTTAGAATTTATGAAAATTAAAAATCATAAATATATTTTAGCAAATGAGTGTGTACCTTTAATTGTTTATGAATTGAAATTAAAAAGTATAGAAGTATTTGAAAATTTATATATAGACAGAATTCAAACTAGTATAACAATAAATAGAAATATTACATTACAAGAAATTCCAGAAATATATGAATTTATAAATTATAATAAATATGAAAGTTTTATGCTTAAATCTCAGACTCCTTTAACTCATAATAATATATTAAATACTATCATATGTCCTGATGTACAAAGAGTATATTTAATTCACGATGCAGTTGCTATTGTATCTAATGAAAATATATATAAAATTGGAAGAACATCACAACAAGATTTATCACGATTTAAAAATTACACAAAAGGGTATAAATTATTATTTTTAACAATATGTAATGATTGTATTAATGTAGAAAAAAAAATTATATATATATTTAAATCTAAATATATACATAGAATAGATAGAGGTAAAGAATATTTTCAAGGGTGTTGTATTCAAATGATTAAAGATATCATCACTATTGTATATTGTTAATTTATCCAAAATTTGTTAAAAATCTTGACATTTTATTTAATTTTATTTGTAATGTTTCATTTTTATTTTTTATATCTCCTAATTGTAGTTGTAATGATATAATTTCAGTAGTTTTTTTATCTAATATATTATTAAGATTTTTTAAATCTTCAGTTAATTCTTTATTTTTTTTTATTAATAATTCAATTTCAGTATTTTGTTGCATTATTATATTATTAAAATTAATGTTGTATTAATTATATTATTATTTTATATTTATAATATAAAAGATTTTAGATATCTCTGATAACTCTATAATATAAAGAAATTCCAGTAATATCATCATTTCTAGTAATTTCTACTATATTTCCAACAATACCAGATGACCAAATAATAAGTGGGTCATTAATTTTAATAATTGGAAATTTAGATTTTGTAATTATTAGATTTTCTAAAAGTTCAGTTTCTTCTTCAAAATTTAAAATTCTATGTTTATTAGATAAAATATGATTAGGTATAATAAATGTAAATCTATCATAAACATATGTAAATATTTTTAATTTATTACAATCACAATATGAATAGTTGCATGAACATTCAAAATTAGTTGTATTTTCAAATACTTTATTATTTATAGTTGCTATATAATTTTTTACATGAGTTGAAAGCATACTTTTAGTAATTATAATAATATTATATAAAAATGGTGTTTTATTTAATATATTTAGAATTTTTTTAAATTCTGGAGATTTAGAATGTATATCAGTAGCATAATGAAATAATAAAATATACGTAATTTTATGATTTTTAGTATTTTTATATTTAGTATTATTAATATTATCTTTAATTTCTACTAACTCTGATTTATCTGTAATATTACCAGAAACAGTATGAATTAAAAAGTATTCGTTATTATAAATATGTTTAATAAATTCATCATCATTTAATTGTTCGTCTAATGAAACTAAATTTCTATAATTAAAAAATGTATATAGATTATTATAAATTGATGAAATTGTATTATTTAAACTCGTCATGTTGTTATATAATAGTTATTAAATTCAATTTTAAATATTAATTTTTTTTAATATATTTATATTATATTTATATTATATATAAATCATAATATATTAAAATTTAAATATGGATAAATCTTTACAACAGTGGGGTTTTATTATTGATAAAGATTTAAAAAGACAATCTATAAAATTAAATGTTGTTATAATAATTATTACGGCAATATTATTATTAGTGATGTTTATACGAGTCGTCAATATATATATAAATAAAACTGATGGTTATATTATTGATAATTGTAATATTTTAAAATCAGGAGGGTTTAATTTAAATTATTTATTAGAACAAAAATATTTCAAAACATTAAAATCTGACGATCAAAAAAAATATTTAGAATTAACTAATTCTGAAAAATTATCAAATATAAAAAAATATTTAATAAATAGCATTTAATATCTTTAGTATTGAACAAAAACAAGTTTTTTTGCGCTTACTTTAGAAAGAATATGTCTTTGGTTTTATTTATGTTTAAAATCTATAATTTTTTTTTGAGAATCAATACAATCTAATGTTTTACATTCTTTAATAGTATCAATTACATTTTTTACTTTGTTTAGTAAAATATCATCAACAATATCTGATTTATATATAGGTTGAATATTTATATTATACATTTTATAACACATACATCCTAAATAAATATTTGATACATCATTCACAATATCATTTTTTTTATTTTTAATTTCTTCTTTAAATTTATTTATATTGTTATATTTATCAAAATAATATAAATCTTTATCATGATAATCAGCTTTATTATTTAAATATATATCATGATATATAATTTTTATATCTTTATAATCTACTATATTTTCAAAAATACTATTTAATAGTTTATTATTTGATATATGTGAAATATCAAATTCGCTTATAGAATTTGCATTCATATAATCTGATAATAATTCTAAAATATTTTTTAATGAATTACTCATTATTTCATTAGTATTTTTATAATATAATGAATATGCACTATATGCAATAGGTTTATTTGTATATCTGGTTCTATCAAAATGATATCTTGTATTATATTTATTATTTTGTAAAATTATATCATAATATGAACAAAATCTAAATACAGCTTCTATAAAAATAGAAGCTTCACAAATATCAATAACTTCTAGTCCCAACTGGGGTTGTGGTTTATAATATACAGGAATTTCATTATATTTAATAACACGCATATAAGGATTCTTAAATTCAAATAAAATCAATAATTCATCTTTTGTTTCTTCTTTATTATTATCAAATAAAGATCGAGAATTTATTAATTCTAAGTCTTTAAATATTTTTTTTAATTTATTTTTTTTAATTACAGAAATACCGTCTGGTGAATATTTAATATATTTTGATTTTTCATATTGAATAGAACCTGTTTCATATATAATAGTATCAAATACTAATTCTGTATATTTTTGTAAAGGATATTCTAATATATTTCCAAACCAAAGTGGTGCTGATTTTATAAATTTAGTTATTCCTAACTTTTGTGAAATTAATTTTTTTATAGTTTGATATGGATTTAATCCCATAATTGTTGAAATTTCTGAACCTCCAATTGTTTCTAATCTAGAATTAAGCCATTCTTCAGATCCTTGTTTAGGTAAAAATTTATTTTTTTCTAAAAAATTTTGTAATACAGTTTCTTTATAGCTCATTTATTATATTAATTTAAAAAATTCAATTCTTTTTAAATACAAAATATCTTTATATAAATATGTATATTATATTTAGATATAAATTGTATTTATATACATATAGGCCCAAGTAGTATATAAAAATGGATTTATTCAAAATATCAGATGGTAAATATAAATTTAAAGATAATAAAATTGATGGAGGTGCATTTAGTAATATATATGATATTGAAAACAAAATGCTAAAAGCAAATAATAAGCCATCTAATAATAAAAAACCAATTCAAAAATATGTAGTAAAATTACATAAATATAAATATAAACAAGAAGCTATTAATGAAATTAATATGTTGTTAAAATTAAAAAAAAATAAAAAAAAATATAAGGAATCTTTAAAAACATTATTACCAAGCATAGTTAATGATGCAAATAAGGACAATTTTATGAAAAGTAAACTTATTAAAATTAAAGATTTTTATATTAAAAATGATTATATATACACTATTTTTAAAAAATATGATATTACTCTAGATAATTTTAATATTAAATATAATAAACAATTTAATGAAATAATACCAATATCATTAATTAAAAAATTGTTCAATTCATTATTTATAGGATTATATGAATTACATTTTTCTAAATTAATACATTGTGATATAAAGCCTAATAATATTTTAATTAATTTATTCAAATATAAAACAGTAGATGATCTATTCAAAGATGTTGCTAATAAAAAAATAAAAAAAGAAGATTTACATAAATTTATCGATATTAAAATTATAGATTTTAATAAAACACAATGTTTTAAATCTATTTTTAAATCAGTAAATATTCAAACTTTATATTACACACCTCCAGAGATTGTATTAGGTAATAGAAATTTTAATTATTCTATAGATATATGGGCAATGATGAATATTATTCATGAATTAACAACTAGTTTATTTATATTTGATGTATTTAATGAAAATGATTTAAATGGAATAAATTATATAAATTTTAATAATTCGTCTAAATCTGAAAATAGTGAATCGCGTGAAAGTGAATCTAGTGAAAGTGATTCTGATGAATCATATGGAGATGAAAAAATGTCAAATTTAGCATTATTATATATATATACATCTAAATTAGGAGAAAATAAATACATAGAAGGTGATTTTGTTGATAAATATTATTCATTTGGAAAATTAATAGGGATGTCTAATATATTAATTCAACAAAATTCTATTATAATACAACACAATAATACGGATTTTGTAAATAAATTATTAATATTATGTAATAATATATATATTTATGATTTCCAAAATAGAATAAAATCTGAAGAAATTATTAGAAATTATTTATTTTAAATATAATAATACTGTATTTATATAAGTTAACAAAGTATGGAATTAACGAATAATTTAGAAAAAATTAGTATCGATTTATGTAATAATTTATATGTTTTAATTTCTAATATAAAAGATATACATAATAATGATAATAAAATAGATAATATCTTTATTTTGTTATTTCAATTAATATTTTTATTTAAATCTTTATTAAATTTTTGTAATATATTTTTAGATAATCATACAAAAAATTTAAATAAATATAACTTAAATGTTTTATATATTGTTAAATTTTTAGATAATACTCATTATAATTTATTAAAAAAATATAATAATTTAAATTGTAATTTAGCAAATTCAGATCATATAACTTATAATAAATTAATACCAGCCTCTTATTATAATAAAACAAATAACACCATGTTATCGTATATAATAAATAGTAATATAAATATTAATATGTATAATATCAGTGAAATAACAGATACTATTATACAATCTACTAATAATAAATCACCCATATCTAATATACAATCAGATTGTCAAATTCCTTACGAATATGTTAATATTGGATTTAATAATATGTATAAATTACATATATATGAAAGTTTAGAAGATGATATACCATTTAATTTATTAGTATTTGTAAAAAAAATAGATCAGGTTGTTATAAAGATTGGAAATGAACATAAATATAAATATATAAATTCAAAAATATATAGGACATATGATATTAAAAATAAAATTAATAACGATAGATCAATATTATGTAATAATAATAATAAATCATTAAATAAAAAATGTCAAAATGGTACTAATTGTAAATATTATCATGATATAATAATTGGATATGATGATAATTTTCATACAGATAGACAGTTTTCATATAATCCTATCATTTATAATTGTATAACATTTAAAGATGGCTTATATGTAAAAGAAAATATTAAAAAAATAAATTGGATTGATGCTATTAATTTATATCAATCTAATCTTTCATGTATATTAATTGGATGTATGCATTCAATGCGATAAATATTTTGATAATACTAAATAAATTAATATATCATGCATTAATTGTCCATTTCTTAATGATTTTTCATATGTAGATGAAAATGGTAAATCTTCTTTTAAAGTTTCAAGTGATCCAATAAATCTAGTATTATTAATATCATATTTTTTTATATTTATATAATTATTTTTATTTTTAATTTTACCATTTTTATCATTAAGTATATGATTCCAACTATAATTTGTAAAATTTCTTCTTTCATTATCATGGAAATATTGACATTTTTTTTCATAAAATAAACCATCGCAATCATTATATTTACATTTTTTTATTTTTTCAGATGTGTTTGATGTTGTTGTATTATAAATATTTCCTATATTTCCCATAATTAGATTGTCATTTATTTTAATACAATATTGTTTAGTTTCTTGTATATAATATATTGGCGTATTTTCAATTATATCTAAATTTTTATTTGATATATTAATAACAGAGAATTTTGTAAAATTATTATTATTGTAAGACTCTTCATTAGTTACATTCCTATTACTTACAAATACATTATTTTCACAGATATTATCTATCTTTTCTATCTTTTTTTTATTTTGTTTCTTTAAAATATAGTTATTCAATATAATATTTAGATTATCTTTTAAGGTTAACATTTTTTTTACAGTTAAATGAATTTTAAGTATATTATTTTCATAACTTTTTATTTTTACATAGATTTCATTAAACTCATCAACATTATTTATATTATCAATTTTATTTATTATATTCTCAAGATCATTTAATTTATTATTTAATTCTTTTTGAATATTATTCATATTGCATTAATATTTTATTATTATTAAAATATGTATTTAAATTGATATTAAAATATATCTTTGACTTTTAATATATATTCTACATTACATAAGTTTTTGTTAATTTAAAGATTTTTTTAACAAAATCAATGTATTTTTTATCTTTATTTATTAATGAAATTTCTGTAATATTTAAAAATTTTATATTAATTGATTCCATTAATGATTGACTATTTACATTGAGTTCAATATTAGGAATATATTTACTATCCATCATAATTGCTAAATAATATACATATTTATATGTTATATTATCATCTTCAAATATATATATTAATGGCTTTACATTATATAATATTTTGTATTTATTTTTTTTTATATTAGTTTCTTCATTAAATTCTCTTATTGCTGCATTTATATTACTTTCATTTTTATTTACCATACCTTTGGGAATTTCCCATAGTGTGTTAATCGATTTTGTATTTTTTATTAATTTTAATAACCTCTTACCTTCATCGTATAAAAATCTTTTTTCAAATTTATTTTTACTATTTTCAAATTTTTGCAAATCTTTTAATATAATTCTATTATATGGATGCATTAAATATAATTTATGCCACATTATATTAAAATTAAGTGACATAATACATATTTTTTCTTCTATTGTCATATTATTAAATAATCTTAATAATTCATTATCATTATTTTTATTATATATTCCTTTTATAAAGGTTATATAAGCATATGTTACTCGTTTTTTTATATATAATAATTCATAACAATTTAATAATTTATTTTTTTTAGTTAGTGCTATTCCATATGACGTTATTATATTTTGTTGTTTGTTTATATTTTCATTAACCATTTATTAAATCTAATTTTAAGTCTTTAATTAAAAAAAATATTTAAAATTAATGACATGTGTGGTTCAATAACTCTAACAACTAAGATTTATTTTAATAATATATCTTGTTTGTCTGTAAATTTTCTTATTTCATCTTCTAAACTCCATTCATTATCTAATAAACACTTTTCATTATCATTTTTAGAAGTTTTTGTATAAAACGTTTTTGGATTTATATAACATATAGATCCTATTATTAAGATTAAAAAACTTATAATAATAATATATCTTATATTAAAATTCATATTAAAATTCGATAATTATTACTAAAGTAATACCTTTGTTATTATATTTATTGAATTTTATATTTAATTTATATTACAAAAGTAATCACTTCATTATTATTTTAATATTATTTGATTAGTCATATATAGTTATAAATTTACATATTTACTCGCATCCTCCTGGAATCCCGCAGTCTTTTTTTGGACCGCTGAATCCTTCTCGGGAGTTATAAATACTCCCTCCTTTTTTTTGTACCTCATATTCATAATCTTGGAAGAATACTGGGATGTCTCGAGATCCAGTTAAACCAGATAATTTAGTTGGTTGTGCTTGAGCTTGATAATTACTCATACCTTTAGCAGTTGCTAAATCGAGTCTTCCTTGTAAAGAATTCGTATCATAAGTTACTCCGTTATATACAGTTGGTGGATTTTGACCAGCTGTTATATATCTATTATTATATTGACTATCATTAGGATTAGAAAAAGCATCCATTTTAATAACGTCGGTAAGTACTAAAACAATAAGCAGAAGTATTACGAACACCATAATCATGGTTAACCATTGTGCCCAATTTTGGTCAGAGTACTTTGTCCAAGACATTTTTAAATTTTATATCAGTTATTCACTATATTATATATTATATATATTATATAATATTAAAAAAAATAAATATTAAATAATTAACATATATATTCATCATATGTATAATTTATATTTTTTATATAGACATAATGTTATTTTTTTATTCATATTTTTTAATTTTATCCATATGTCCATTTACTTTTTTTGATAATTCTTCTGAATTTATTTTTTCATTTTTACATACATCAGGATGAATTTTTAGCATTATTTTTTTATATTCTTTTTTTATGTTAATATATTCTTCTTCTGTATAAAATTTACTGCTAGATATTTTTACAAATTTTTGAATAGAATTTAAAATATCTTTAAGTTCATTCTTATCTACTTTAGTATTAGTAGATAATTTTTCTCTTAAATGTGTTTTACAATAATATAAATTATTATGTAATTCTGTTCCGTTTTTAGTACACTGTTCACTATCTTTTTTAATTCCATTGCATTGATTTATACTTTCTAATTTAATAATTTCTTTTAAATGTGTTTTACAATAATATAAATTATTATGTAATTCTGTTCCAATTTTATTACATTGTTCACTGTCTTTTTTAATTCCATTACATTGATTTATACTTTCTAATTTAATAATTTCTTTTAAATGAGTCTTACAATAATATAATTCATTATGTAGTTCTGTTCCAATCTTATTACATTTTGAATTATCTTTTTTGATACCAATACATATATTAATACTTTCGGATTTAATAATTTGCTTTAAATGAATTTTACAATAATAAGATTCATTATGAAACTCAGTTCCATTTTTACAATAATAAGATTCATTATGAAACTCAGTTCCATTTTTTTCACATTTTGAATTATCTTTTTTAATACCAATACATATATTCTTTGAAGATGTGTTATTTTCATTAGTTTTTTTTTCAGTAGAAGGTTTCTTATTTTCATTATCAGATTCAAATTCGTCTTCTAAATTATCAGGATTATTTTCTTCTTTATCTTCTTCTTTATTTTCTTCTTTATCTTCTTCTTTATCTTCTTCTTTATCTTCTTCTTTATCTTCTTCTTTATCTTCTTTTTTTTCTTCTTCTGTATCTTCTTCTTTATCTTCAGCTAATATACTTACGATTTTATAGTGAAGTTTACAATAATACTTAGAATCATATTCTTCAGTTCCCTTTTTTTGACATTGATTTTTATCTTTTTTAATAGCCGAACATTGCTGAGAATTCATATGTTATGTTATGATTATATAACTATATACTAAAATTAATTCAATTTTATTTTTACAGCATAAACTAGCATTCTGTTAGTTTATTTGTTCTTATATGAAATTGTAATAAATCTTTAGTTTATATGGACATAATATAACCTATACTGACTAAAAATCTTTATTTAGTATTTTATTTTATTAGCTATATATACAAATTAATAATTAATTAAATAATTAATTAATTATTAATATAAATTAAATTATTTAATTAAATTATAATTTAATTAAATGTCGACTCAAAATCAACAAGCAAAAAGATCAGTAGGAAGACCACGTTTAATTCAACGTGTGGATCCGCTACCAAAATTAGGTATTTTAAATGTTCCTAGTAACGATGATAACTTAGTTGAATTATCATATGACAATGTTTCGATTTTTAAAAAGATTTTTAATTTATTAAAAACTATGAATGTTAAAGAAATCAATATTCAATTTAATACCAATTATACTAAAATTTATGGTATCGACCATTTAGAAAAAAATTTAATTAATATTAAAATTGATTCAAATAAATTAAACCATTATTATTGTGAATCTCCAATTAATATCACTTTAGATCCAAAAAATTTAGATAAAATTACACAAAAAATTGATAAACATTATAGTCTATTTTCTATAATTTTAAAAAAAAAATCATATAGAAATAATATTATTATTATTCTTAATAATAAAGTTTTATCTATTGACGAGTCTCATATTATTAATTTAATTGAAACTAATGTTGATTATAGTCGTTTTGATAATAATAAATTAGATTATAATCTATACGGTGTTAAATTTGAATTAACTGGTAAATATTTTAAAAAGTTGATTAATGATGTATCAACTTTTAGTGAGATTTTTACGATTGAATTAATTAATAATGGATTTTTACAATTTATTTATAAAAATATTAATAATACTATTAAAGGTTATAATATTTGTAAAAATAGTGATAAAATTAAATTACAAACTAATTTATCAGATTCTGAAATATTTTCAGTCTCTGTAAGAATAGATTATATTAAAGCATTGAGTAATTCATTATTATCTGAAAAAATAAAAATTTTTGCAGATAGTGAAAATGATTTGGTTTTTTCGCTATTGGTAGACAACGGTGTTATGGAGGTTTTAATAAATACTTCTATTAATAAATTTACTTAATTAATAAGTATATCTTTTATAATTTATTTTTTTTAATATAAAAAATTGAATATATATTAAAGAAATATAAATATACTAATAAATATGAAATTGTTGATTGAATTTATTACTTTACATTTAGATTTAATTAATTTGAGTAATTCTCTATTATCTGATAAAATTAAAATTTCCGCAGATTCAGATAATGATCTCGTTTTCTTGCTTTTAGTAGATGGCAGTGCTATTGAAGTGTTGATAAATACTAGTATCAATAAATTCACTTAAAACAATATTAACTTTGATATGATAACATACTATTAATAAAATTAATTTTTTATTTTTTATTATAATTGTTTAATATATATTGAATAAAAATGTTAACAAATAACGACACTGAATATAAAATTTATTTGAATAAATTACAAAATCTAAAAAATCAAAAAACATATATAGGTGGCAAAAACTCAAAAATGTATATGAGATTTTTTTTAATATATATTATATTAATATTAATAATATTATTGTTTATAAATATCTGTTTTTATAAAAACAGATATTTATATCCTACTAGAATAAAAAATAATCAAATTTTAACAACATGTTATAAGTAAAACATTTTTACAGTCTGTAATAACATTGAAGATACATAAAGCATAGTTAAATCTTCAATTATAGAATATTCGATGCTATAGTGTACTGTTAAGATATTATTTTATCGTTACATATTGTACAATTAAACAATAGTTACGTCTATATATGTTGGTTTATAAATTATAGCTGAGTCTACTAATGTAAAACTAATATCTAAACATTCTGCATAACATTTAAAAGAAAAATCATTGTTAAAAATAGCATTTTTAAAAATGCTAAGTATATTATCATTTTTATATGTTGCTAAATAACATGCTTTAACTCGTGTTAAATTAAATTTAACAAATTCTATTCGTTGATCATCTTTTTTTATCGGAAAAACAACTTCAGTTTTTGTTATATATATATGATCTTCATTATCATTAAAAGGTAACAATAATAAATTATTTTCAGATTTCTCTACAATTGTATATGATTTAGTTTTACATGGTGTAATTATAAATTTTTTATTGTCATATTCCATAGTGGAACCATTTATTGGAGATAATTTAAATTTTATGATTTCTTTTACTTTATATTTTTCAATGGTTTTATATAAATAATCTACGAATTCAAAAGAAATTCTTTTTATTTCATTATTTATTTCTTCTATACTATAATCAGCATTTGGAGTTAAATTAAAATTTATACTTGTATCATTGTCGCCGCCATTTATAAAATTTTTATATATATATATTTTGTCTTCGCGTGTTAATGAACCAAGTACATCTAAATCAGATATGAATAAAAATTTTCCTATAGACGAACCTCCTTTAAATACTACAGTAGCATCTGATAATAGTAATTTTATTATAAAATTACTTCTGGTATTATCAAGTTTACTTGCATCCCTAAGAATATTATAAAATGATATTATTATTACATATGTAAATATATCATATACAGAACCATCATCATTTAATATATCTTTGCAAAAATTATTAAATATTGTTTTTTCTGGAATTTTAAAATTATTTATGTCAAATTTTTCAAATATAAGTTCTGTACTTTCAATATTTGATTTTTCATTTTCTGATTGTAATAATTCAAATGAAGGTTTTGATAATTTCTCATCATTTTTATATTTAGAGTCGTATGATTTATCATAATTTTCATTATTATTTTTATTTATTATATTTTGTGCTTCAAAATATACATCATTATCTATTTTATTGTTAAATTTTTCTACTAAAAAAGTCAATCTTTTTATTCTTTTTTCTCTCTTCGATACTCTTAAATATATACATTGTATTAAATCTTCTATAACTGATGTTATACTTTGTGTTACAAATCTTGTAGCTGTTTTTAGTTTGGGATCACCAGCGGTAGTTATCTGTAATTCGTTAATCCTTTTTGAGTTCAATAAAGCATCATTTTTTAAAATTTCATACCAATTTACCATATTATAATTTTATTATATTATAGAATAACATAATAAATATATATATTTATTTATATATGTTACAAGCCCACAACAATGAAAAAATACAGCAAGTAATATTATTTTTTGAACGACGGTTCTCTGATGACAATATATGTGTTCGAATTAAAAAAAATATTATTAAATTGTATTATAATAGATTTTAAACAATCTTCATTTTTAAATCTTTAAGTTTATTTGACATCGATGCAAGCTTATCTGACATTATATTCCCTTTTTGATAAAAATTTAATTCATTATTTTTATTTCGATCAGAATGACCCTTAACATGATGAAATTCGATTTCAATTCCATTATTATATAAAATATTCATATAATAATTAATTAAAATAATAATATCAATATTTTTTTTTTCTAAGATAATAAATTTTTTAATCCAAGAATTAGACCATTTAGTTACAACATCAATCCAAAATTGACTATCAGTAACAATCATAAATTTATTATTAGATTTTAATCTAAAATCAATTGGATGAATTGTATTTTTAATATTATTAATTTTATCTACTTTAAAATTATCAATTACTGCTTTTTTAGTATTACATCTATCAATAGCTAATGTTTTAATATAAATCAATGCATATAAGATTCCAAATCCTTCTGCACGGATGTTTGTAGCTTGAAATTGTAAAAATTGCTTATTTAGAATCATATCGTCTGTTTTATGAGATTTACAATTTATTTTAGTATTTTTATCATTACTATAAATTCCAAAATATGTACAAGAATCGCTATTACATTTAATATTCGGTGAGGCTGATTCTACAGCTCCCATATAAGAAATATCATACGAATATATATTATATAAAATCATATCTTTATCAATTTTTTTAATAATTTTAGTATCATTATGAGAGTAATATTCTGAATTTTCATCAGAACATACAATATATATACCAAATCCTGCTTTGTTTCTATTATCTTGTTTTCCATTGCCTAAACAACTTCCATCAGTAAAGAAGATCAAGTTATATTGATTCAAATATGCATTACTTTCATCATCAGTATTAGTATTATTAGACTCAGTAGTATCATTATCGAAACTATCATTAAGAATAGAATCCATATCAATATCAGAAAAATTCATGTTAGACATTTTACTATTACTTTATTACTTTATTATATATTATCTAATTAAAAATTCAATTTTAAAAAAAATGAAAAATACACTTATAAAATGATATATGGCTCAAATATATAATATTTATACAATATTAAGCTTTCGAAGCTGATTGTATAATTATATTTGAATATTCAAATGAATTTAAAGAATTTAATTCATCGTATTCAAGACCAAACTTTTCTAATAATTGGAAATATGGATTATCTATATAAATTAATGTTGATCCAAATGGATTACATTCTTTATAATTTATTATTTTATACATAATATATCCAGTAATATAACTTTTTTTATAATGATTATAATATTGAATATAACACCATATATGATCTACAATGTTAAGAATTTGTATATGTTGATCAGGAATAAGATTGTATATAATACGCCCATAATCAAATGGTGTCGATTTCACATTTCCGTTATATATATTTCCATATGATTGATTTAATTTAAATAAGTAATACTTTCCTTTTTGCATGTTATAAGAAGATTGCGATTATATTATATTTATGTAATGATAATATTCAATTTTTTATTCTTAGATATTAAAGTTTTATTATGGATAAAAAAGTTAAAATGTATTTTTATACTTTATGAAATGACAAAAAAAAGGAAAGCTTTTGACAGAGAATTACAAGAGATTGCCAATGTACAGACATTACAATATAGAGCATTATTAGCATTACAAGAACTTAATACTAAGACTATTAAAAATTAAATATTTTAATACATTTTAATACATTTTAAACAATAACCTCTATGATACTTTAATAACCAATAAGGATGTTTTGAATTACATAATATAAAATTTTTACATTTTATTAATTCACAATGTTTGTTTAATAAACACCAATCTTTACAATTTTTATGAATACCATTAATCCATTCACAATTTACCTTATGAATACAATCACAACATTTACAATCGACTTCATTGCCATTTTTATCTACTTTAATTGAACATTTACAATGATGGGGACATTCTAAAAAACAATTACAGCTACATTTTTTATGACAAATTCCATTATTTAAACAATCCATTATTATAATTATATTAAAAAATAAATATTTAATTATTTATTTTTTATAGATAATTTTGATAATTTTTTTAATAATTTATCAGCTTTAATTTTTTCTTTATCAATTTTGAACAAATTTTTTAAATTTTTTTTATAATATTTTTTATAGAATTTAGAAGGATTAAATACCATATTTTTATTTATATTCTTTATTTTGTTAAGCCATATTTGTTCATAAGTATTTAAATGTTTAGAATCTACAATTTTATATTTTCTTAATACAACACAATCAAAATTTTTAATACCATATTCTTTAAAATATGGACATATTGCACACTTTCCTTTTGAATATCCATTATTCCATTTATTATAACTAATTTTATGTCTTTTCCATCTAGTAGATAATCTACATACAGTAGAACCAATATATACTATATTATTTAATGTTTTATGAAAAATTTTATATATTATACCATTTCTATATTTATTAATAGGAAATTCATTTCTTTTATTTACAGAACGCTTATAATTTTTCTTTTTCATTTTTAATCGTGCTTTTAGCTTTATATGTATATATTAACTAATAGTTTAAATAATTTTTATATAAAATAAAAATTGAATTAAAAGTATAATAAAGTATAAATATATATAATCAAATCTTATTATTTATAACTTTATAAAATGTTTTTTAGTATTGTAGTATGTACTGATAATAATTATGGAATTAGTAAAAATAATAATATCCCATGGAAATATTATAAAGATATTGAATATTTTAAAAATCTAACCATTGGTGATAATAAAGAAAAGCTAAATGTAGTTATTATGGGAAATAATACATATAATTCAATTCCTTCTGGATTTTTAAAAGATAGAATTAATATTATTTTATCAAAATCTGTAGAATCAACTGATATAGTATTATTAGAAGATAATGAATATATTAAATTTAATCCTATATATTTTAATAATGTTAATAATTTATTAGTATATATTGATAAAATTAAAAAACATGTTAATGAATGTTTTGTTATTGGAGGAAGTCAAATATATGATTTATTTTTAGATTTAAAAATTATAAGTTATATTTATTTAACAAAAATTAACGATATCATATCTCCTCCATCAATACAGACAAATCATACATATTCTACAAAACAATTAAATTATAATTGCGATACATTTTTTAATTTTGAAAAATATAAAAAACAGTTTCATCTTAAAAATACTGATTATATGATTGATACTGATAAAATATCACACCAAACTAATACACTTACAGTTAATACTTATTCTTACATTAATAAAAAAGAAAATAAATTTATTAAAACTGTAAATAAAATTTTAGATAAAGGAGTATATAATTTAGATAGAAGTCAAGTTGGAACTTTATCTATATTTGGAAAATCATTTACTTACGATATTCGAAATTATCGCTTACCATTATTCACTCATCGTAAAATATTTCTAAAAGGTATTATTGAAGAGTTATTATTCTTCATATCCGGAAAAACAGATACAAAAATTTTAGAAGAAAAAAAAGTTAATATATGGAAGGGACATACTTCTAGAGAATTTTTAGATTCTAGGGGACTAATGCATTATAAAGAAGGTTCATATGGTCCTTCTTATGGATTTCAACTTAGACATTTTGATGCTGAATTTGTTAATGACGATACAAATTATAATGGAAAAGGATTTGATCAATTAGAAGATGTAATTAATCAAATTAAAAATAATCCAACTTCAAGAAGAATTTTATTTTCATACTGGAATCCATCTGCATTAAATAAAGTACCATTACCAAGTTGTCATATATTATATCAATTTCATGTAAATACAGAAACTAATGAATTATCATGTAGTTTCTATCAGAGGTCAAATGATTATATATTGGCAAATTGCTTTAATGTTTGTTCTGCATCTATACTTGTATTTATGCTTTGTAAAATATGTAATTTGAAGCCTGGAAGGGTAGTCCATAACATTGGTTCGATTCATATCTATATGAATCAATTAGAAGTTGCTAAAGAAATGATTCAAAATACTCCTTTCAATTTTCCATTATTATTTATTGAAGATCCAAAAGATGAAATTAAAAAAATAGAAGACTTTAGATATGAACATTTTAAACTACTTTTTTATAATAGTCATAAAAAGTATAATATTCCAATGGCAATTTAAAATATATTTATTAATTTTTATATATTTATTATCTAATTCTTTACGCAACAGGGCTTAGTGTTCTATTTTCATTAGTATTTTTAATAAATACACTATAATTGTCTTTTGAAAGTGAATTATAATTAGTGTTTTGTTCTGAATTATTATCAGGTTCTGTATATGTATTTTGTTCTGGATATGTATTTTGTTCTAGATATGCATATTCTTCGCGTTTTTTATTAGCTAAATATTTTATAGCATTATTATATAATTCAATATAATAATTATAATTTTTAGGATCTAAAGATACCATACAATCCAGAATTTCATCTTCTGGTTGATTATATTGTGGAATACACTGATTTATTAAATGTCCATATTTCAAAATTCCAATTTGATTTTTTAATGATTTTGCTGAAAATACATTAGAGATATCAATATCATCAATTTTAGATAATTTAGTGTATAGTTTTTTAAATACTGGCGATTCGTATATATAATTGTATAATTCATCAGAATATACTTTATCATCTGCATTATTATATTTATAGATAATTGAAATCATTCTATAATCTTTATCTTCTGATCTTTTTTTTAATTGATCTATTACATATAAATCAGCATAATTTGTAGTATTAAAATTTGTAATATCATCTATTGCATTTAATAAATATCTTAAATAATAAACATCTAGTTGAATATTTTTTGGAAAATCATTTATTATAGATCTATCAATTTCATATTTGAAATGCATTTTAATATAATCTTGAAACTTATAAATATCTATATTTTTTGCATATTCCATAATTTGTAAATAATCTTTTTTTAAATCGGGATCTTCAATACAATCAATAAGATCAATATTATATTTATTTTTAATATTGATCTTTAATAATAACACTAAGAACATAGTTTCATCGTCAGTTATTGTAGTATCTTCAATAATTTTAATAAATTTTTTATTAATTTTTTTATTTAAATAAATTCTATCATCTAATGATAAATCACCACTACCTTTTTTACTAACTGATATTGTATCTTCATATTTATCTAATAATGTCAATATATCTGTCTTAGATTTTTTAAGGGAAAATTTCTTATTAGATTTTATATATAAAAATGGAATAAAAATAAGAAGTATACATAAAATGTATGGTGATATAACAACAGATAATATTATAATTAAAATTATTAATACTATTATAATTTTAATATAATATTTTTTAATAAATTCTATAAAATTACTCATTTTGTATATGTAATATATTAGTTATTTTATATTATTTTTTATAATAAATATATACTATAATATAAAGCCTAAAGCATTATAAATAATCAATCACAACTAATCAAAATACAAAGCATCTTGCACAATATGTCAATTTTTAAAAAATATTATTCATTTTTCAATAAATCAGAAAAATATAATAATTCGCAGGGCGTGCATACACTCGAAAATAGTAATAATTCAAATAATAATATAAAAATAGATATGCCAATCTTAGGAGATTTAAAATCTCCTATATATACAAATAAAATTATTGAATCATTAAGAAATTCTAATTTAGATGATATAAATCAACAAAAAAAAACATTATATAGCTTATTAAAAAAAACACATAATACAAAAGAATCTAAAACATCTTTAAATTATACAATATATAGATCAATTAAACATAGATATAGAAAGTATGATTATAAAAATTATCCATTTTATAAAGATAATTCAAAAAAAACACTATTAACATATAGTAGACCTTTAGTAAATGAATATGAATTTTAATATATTGTATATATTTTTTTATTTTGTCATTTTACGAATATCTATCATTTTAGTTAATTTATGTTTAGAGCAAAATCTTTTATGACGAATACCATTATAATTATAAAATGCACTTAATTCGCAAGAATTATCTTCACATTTTTTTGAATATAAATCTACCATTTCTTCTGTTTTATGCAGAGAACAATATAATGCAGGATAAGTATCTTTTAAATTAAAAGAAGCTCGGTTTTTACATTCTAAACACTGTTTATTTTTAACATCGATCATATTATTTAATTTATGAATATGACAATATAATGGTTGTTTTTTATTTTTAAAATTATAATATGGATAATTATGGCAATTTAAATGACCACATCTTCTAGAAACAATATCTAACATACCTGTTAATTTATGTTTAGCACAAAATCTTGGTTTTTGACCAATAAAATTAAATCCTGCACGTATAATACAATCGCCCTGTTCGCATTGTTTATTTTTAACATTTATCATAATATTTGTTTTATGCTCTTTGCAATATTTTGGACTTTCTCCATTAATATTAAAACTTGCAACTTTAGCACAGCTATATTGATCGCAAATAGTCATAATTGATTTATTATTATATAATAAATCAATTTTTTAATACTAATAATAAAAAAATATAAAGTCATAAATGTATAAACACATCAATTAGTTTACAATTAGTTATATATTATTCATAGTTATAAAATTGTTTAACAAGTAGATGAGTTTTAAATGATTTAGATTCTACATTTATTATTTTAATAGATGAAAGTGATCGAGCTCGACTAATACAAACATAAGCTTGGCCAAATTCAAAAATAGTTCTACCAATATCAATTTCAATTGCATCTAATGTAGAACCTTGACTACGATGAATACTTAAAGCATATGCTAATTTTAGTGGCATAAATGATAAATATATTTTATCATTATCAGAAGATAAGATTTTTACATAAGGAATACTAACAATATTATTATTAACAAGCTTAATATTTACTGTATTTGTATTCATAGATACGATAATACCTCTTGTTCCATTAATAATAAACTCATCAATATTATACGTTACCATAATTTGTGCTCCGATACATAATTCTACATATTTAGGTTGTTTAAGTGACTCACTCCATGTTTTTGTATCTGGATGAGTTGAATATTTATTTTTATATATTTTTTTAACAGCTCCTGATTTAATTAATTTATCAAATTCATTTTGATTGATTTTATCTACATTTATATTAGTTGCATATAATTTAGTAGGAATAATATCTTCTGGAAATTCCGTATGTTTAAGATTTTTTAATATTTCTAATGTATTATCTGAACATCTTCCCCATCGTAATTCTTGTAAAATATTTTGAAATTCAATATCATCTTGTTGTCTAATAAGATCAACCAACATTATAGTTTCAATTTTTGCTTTATTCCATATAATGGATGTAAAACAATATTCACTATTAACTGGAGGAAGTTGACAAAAATCACCTGAGAATAACATTTGAATGCCTCCAAAAGGTTTAGGATTTTTTTTAATAATACTCAAATATTCCGAAATTTTAGTAAATAATTCAGATCCAATCATAGAAATTTCATCAATAATAAGTAATTTTAAAAATCTAATTCTATCATATACAATTTCATTTTTTGATAATGTTTTTGATGCTAATGATGACGCAGACCCGACACCTAAGCCGATGCCTAAAAATGAGTGTAATGTACGCCCTCCGATTAAAAATGAAGCAGCTCCTGTTGATGCAGTAACTCCTACATTAATTTGAGATTCGTGAGCCCATTCAATAATTTTCTTTAAACATGTCGATTTACCTACCCCGCTACTCCCAGTTAAGAATATGTTATTTCCAAGTTTTGCTTGGTGCAAAGCTTCAAGTTGTTGAGCATTAAGAGTAATTGACATTATTAATGAGTATTTATATATTACAACTATATGGTCTTTATAATTATATATTTAATTATAAAAAATCAATTTTTTATAAAATGTGTTTATCTTATATATGGTCGATCCATATATTTAGCATATCATTTAGCTGATCTTGTGATAAAATCTTATTATCTACATAATCTTTTTTCATTTCTTCTCTTATTTTATTTTTAAAAGCTTCATTGTCCAAATCATCAAAATTATTTCTTATAATAGCACATTTATTCATAATTTCTTCATTTAAATAATCATAAGATTTTAATATAACATCTTCATCTAACAAATTAATAGAATTAAATATTCGATTAAAGATGCCCGTATGACATACAATATTATTATTTTCAACACAATCATTTAATTCATTGATTAAATTAGAAAGAAATGATTTTTTAATATTTTCCACAGGATGTGCATTCTTATTATATATTCTATTAAATACTAATACTAACGCCTCTTTAGAAGTCATATTATTTTTTATAGATTTAGTTTCAGATGTATTAATTCTGTCTAAAACTTTTAATATATTTTGTTTTTTTATAGATAAATCTTTTGATGAATACATATTATTTAATTCATCTTGAATTATTCTATTTATATCATTAATATTTAAATTTTGTAAATTGTTATTATCATTTTTTATATTATTAATAGAATTTGTTATTGTGTGATTTATAAAAGTATCATGAATATTTTGAGTATCGTTTAATATAGGATTATATGCTGGTAGTGTATCATCAATAGCATAATTATTTATATCATTTAATATATTAGGAATCGTAATATTAGGAATTATATTGGGTATTGTATTGAGTATTGTATTTTGTTGTATTTGTATTGGTTGATTAGAAAATAATGTTGTTTTATCAAATTTATCTAATATATTATCTAATAAAAAATTATCAATATTTAGGTTCTGAATCGGATTATCATTGTTTTTTATATCTTCTTCAGGTAAATTAACCGATTCTAAAATATCATTTATCTTATTACGAATATATAACTTATATTTATTGCTTAACGGGTCATTTTTATCTTTTAATAATAATAGTAAAACATAATAACTTTGAAAAGCTTTAAATAAATTTATATCTTGATTGCCTAAACCATATTGATAAATTGTTGCAATATCAATTAAAACTAATATATTTCCGTCTTTTAAACATTTATCATAATATTTAAGTGCATTTTCACTATCATAATAATTATGGTAAGATTTAGCTATTTTTAGATTATCTACTTTAAATTTACAATATAGATTTAGTAAAATAAATAAAATTATTATTAAACATATGCAAATTACAAAAACCATTTTTAAATGTATATTATTAATAAACATTTAAAATTGATTTATATTTATAATAAATATAAAGAATAATGGAATATTTTATCCCATTACGTAATAGAGCTAAATCTATTGTTGCATTTACTATAGTAAGTGAGGATGACTTCATAATTTTAAATAAATATAAATGGAGCAAAGATAGAGATGGATATGTTGTTGGAAATAATAATAATAAAAATTGGAAACTACATAGATTCATTATGATAAATATCTTAAATAATAATATTGATTCAAAAACGAAAATAGATCATATTGACAATAATAAATTAAATAATACAAGAGAAAATTTAAGAATTGTTTCAGATTCTGAAAATACAAGAAACAGGACAAAAAAAGCAAATACAAGTAGCAAATTTGTCGGAGTTAGTTATGATAAATCAAAAAATGTTTGGAGATCAATAATAAAAATAAACGATAAATTATTAAATGCAATATATGATAATGAAGATCATGCCGCCCATCAATATAATTTATGGTGCAAAGAATATAATTTACATACAGCAAATTTAAATAATATTTCAGATGAATTATTAATTGGTTTTAAATTACATATAAAAAAAGAAAAATTAGGAGATCTTCCGAAAAATTAAAGGTAAAGATATTGGTATATATAATACACTAGAAGAATCTATTATAGTTAAAGAAACTAAATTAAAAGAAATACAAGATAATAAAATTAAAGAAATATTATCAATTCCTATTAAGCGAAATAATATTAATGAATGTATAATTGAATTATTAAATAAAAAAAAGAAAAAGTAAATGAAATAATTGTTGATGAAGATATATATTATGATTTAATACAATATTCTTGGAGTTTAGGCAGTGGATATGTTCAAAATTCTAAATTAGGAAGATTACATAGATATATATATGGATATAATGGTGATAAATATATTGATCATATTAATAATAATGAATTAGATAATAGAAAAGAAAATTTGAGGATTGTAACGCATACTGAAAATTCTCAAAATCGCGGTTCTGCAAAAAATGCATCGTCAAAATTCATAGGTGTTAGTTATAAAAAAGCTACTAATAAATGGACAGCTTGTATTAGAGTAAATAGTAAATTAATTCATCTTGGAAATTTTATTAATGAAAATGATGCAGCTAAAATAAGAGACATAGCTACAAAAAAATATTTTGGCGAATTTGGAAAATTAAATTTTACACATACTGTGGAATAATGGCTTATATATACATTACTTTAATCTAAATAAAAACTCTCTAAATTTTTGCATTCGTTCATCTGTTATCTTATTATCTGTAAAATAACTATAGGGCTTTCCATTAAGACGGGACCATATATAGAATAATGAAAAACTTCCACAATTCGCGGTGTCTGATCGCTGATGCTCAATATCAGTTACTTTAACAAATTTACATTGTCTAACATCTTTAGAAATTTCATCAGCTAAATTAATTAAATATTCTTTAAATTTTCTGTTTTTAATATCATAGCCAGAACTATTAAAATATTCAATATTAATAGGATCTGATGTGAAGTCTATGAAGATTGAAAACCAGTGTAATCCAGAATTATTTGAAGTATCGGTATTGAAAACTATACCATAATAATTTAAATCGCCATTATGTGTTAACAAACAGTTTTCTTTTTTGCATTCATTAATAAAATTAATTTCTGTAATAGGATAAATATTATACGGTATTTTATCAGAATGATGTGGATCAAACATTACTAAATCTATCATATGTATATTACTATAATAATAACCTTCAAATAAAGTCAATAGTTGATGTTGAATATGATCAATTTCGGAGTTGTTTAACCAATAATTGGCATCGTAACTTTTAGTAATTGGTTTAAAATAAGTAATTATAGCATTATCAACAATATCTTTTATGTCTGTATTTTTTTTTAATTTTTGTAGAATACATAATTCTGTAGATTGTAAATCAGTATTAATATTACATTTTGTATTATCTGCAAGTTCTTTCATAATATTATTATCATCTTTATGATTAGTATCTAATACTTCTTTTTGTAATTTTTGAATGATAATATTTGGTAAACATAATTTAGAACTTTGATTTAAACTGCAGATACTCATATTATATAATTATATAATAATATATATAATTATATATAAATATTATATAATAGTAAAATATTAAAATGTCACCAGGGTTAACTGATGATACTAAAAAAAGAATTGTTAAAAAAACTAGATCATATATTATTTTCAGGTAATTCTAATGAAAATGCTAAAAAATTATCTCAGTTAAATCTCCACGAAATTAAAGTATTATTTAGTCCAGATAATGGAGTAAATCATTATTATGCTGATCAATATAATGATATTAAAGAATATGAACATAAAACATTTGATAATATACAAATTATTAAAGATTCGTTAGATATATCAGATATTTCAGATATATCTGATATACCAACACTAAATGTATCTAAGTCACACTATCTAGACAGTGTGATAGAGGTTTCTGAATTTAGTAAATCACGTATGACACACATGGAATATGATGCTAATCAAACTCACAAAATTAATACAAATTATGACCCTAATAGACAACAAATAAAAGTAAACGTACGTAAAATTAAATTAATGAAACAAAATACAGATACTGATTTAAATGTTAGAGAAAGAAATACTTTAGAAGATGCACCATGTTTAAGCCCAACTAATAAAATGGAAACTAAATATATGCCAAAATCAATAGGAGACAAAGATATAACTTTATACACTAGTATTAAAAAAGCTATTGATATATTTAAAAAGAAACCACGTATAGTTCCTGGAATTTAAAATATTTTTTAATAATTTAAATAACTATCATATTATAAATAAAATAATTCTAAAATGGATACAAAAGAAGAGAATAAAATAAAAGAAATAATTGAAAATTATATTGGTCAAGAACAATTTAAAATAGATAGAAACAAAGTATTAGATGATTTTAAAATAAAATCAAAATATATAGCAATACGCCGCATACCAATAATATTTTTAATATTTTTAATAATATTAGGATCTTTATTATATGTAAATTATACATATAATATTGACAATAAAAAAAAAATATTAATAGATAAAATAATCAATTTAATAACTGGAATAATAATTGCAATTTCTGGTGTATATTTATGGATGGTAAGAACCGAATACCATTATTTAATAAAACAATTAATAAAAGAAAAAAATATTATAGAAAAATTAAATAAAAATGAAAAAATAAATGAAATTTTTAATATATATTTATCAGATATGGCAACTAATAACTAATAAAGCCAGATATGTATATTTTTTTTTTATAATAATTTAACTTTTAATTAATAATAAATAATATAATATTATATAGTAAATAAGAATTAAAAAATATGGATGGCATTAATAAAAATTCCACATCATATCCAGAAATTTTATATGAAGAATTAAAAAAATTAAATAATACGGACCCGGGTCTTGATAATGATAATATTAAACTTAATTTATTTGATTATCAAAAATATGTATATGATTATATGACTAAAATGGATACTAGAGGTGTATTATTATATCATTCTGTAGGAAGTGGAAAATGTATGAAAATTGATACGCCTATACTAATGTATGATGGCACCGTAGAAAAAATTCAAGATATTAAAATAGGAGATATTATTATGGGGGATGATAGTACACCTCGTAAAGTATTAACATTGGCCAGAGGTGTTGATGAAATGTATGATGTTATATCAAATAAAAGAAGTAAATATACAGTTAATAAAGACCATATATTATGTCTTAAAATACCAAGTTATCCTATAATGAAAGAAAATAAAGATGGTTGTATTATTTATTGGGTAGAAAATAATATATTTAATGAAAAAAAATTTGTATATACACCATCAAATGATTTAAATAATACACAATCAGAACAGAATGAAGCTAATGATTTTTTGAAATTAATTACATATCCGCAAATAATAGAAATATCTATATTAGAATATTTAAAATTATCAAATCGTAAACAGAAATTATTAAGAGGCTATAAAGCAATTATAGAATTTAAAGAAAAAACAATAAATTTAGACCCATATATATTAGGAATATGGTTAGGTGATATAAATACAGATGAATTTACAATAAGCAACAAAAATATTTTTATTTCTGAGATTAATTTATTAGGATTAATAAATAATAAAAAAATACCACATGTATATAAATGTAATTCTAAAAATGTACGTTTACAAATATTAGCAGGTTTAATTGATGTATCTGGGTCTTATAATAATAATGATGGATTTATAATTAAATTGAGCAATTTATACCCGCAATTAGCGGATGATATAATATTTATATGTAAAAGTTTAGGTCTATTATGTTATAAAAAAAAAATAAAACAAATATTATATATATTTATTAACGGCAATAAGATAAAAGATATACCTTCACATGAATTCAATGATTTAAATTTTAATATAACTTTGGCCTCAAATTCACAAATAGATACTACTTATGGTACAAAAATAAAAGTCGAGTATAAAAATATAGATAATTATTTTGGATTTACAATTGATGGTAATAATAGATATGTATTAGGTAATTTCACAGTTACACATAATACAATTACGTCATTATCAATTGCTGAACATTTTCGTAAATTAGATAAAGATATAATTGTATTATCATCTAAATCTCTTCAAAATAATTATAAAAAAGAAATTGCCTCATTTAGTAAAATATTAAACCCTGATTTAACAGATGATGAAATTGAAACTATTATTTTAAATTATAAATTTGTAACATCTAATGCAAAAAATATGATTCAATCATTAGAAACTAAAGGCTCAAATGAAATTGATAAATTATCACCTTCTATAAACAAAAAGAAATATGATAGTAATATTGAAAATATATTATCTGATATAAATTCTACTAGTTTAGAAAATAAAATAATTATTATAGATGAAGCTCATAATTTATTTAATTCTATTTCTAACGGGTCTAAAATAGCTAATGAATTTTATGAATTAGTTATGAATACAAAAAACATTAAATTGATATTTTTATCAGGAACACCAATAATTAATGATCCATTTGAAATATCAATATGTTTTAATTTATTATATGGTCCAATATACGAAACTAATATAAAATCACGAGGAAGAAATAAAAAAAAAGATTATAGTACTATTTTACCAGAATATTACACAGATTTTAAAAAATATTTTATAGATGAAAAATCTAATAATGTATCTTCTATTAAAAATCAAAATAAATTTATGAATCGTATATTTGGATTAGTTAGTTATTATGGCGATTTATATTTTGAAAATCAAGGAAATATAAATGACGAGTTAAAAAAAACATTAAAAAAGGAAAATTATCCTGATAGATTGCCGATTATTTTTGAAATTATAGAAATGTCAAAATTTCAAAATATAGAATATACAAAAGCAAGAAATATAGAAAAAAAAGAAAATTCTTCATTTAGAGGAGGTGCAATTGTTAGAGAAAAGAATAGTGGATCAACATCATATAGAATTAAATCTCGTCAATTATCAAATATATATATACCAGATAATACATTAATAAATAAACAAAATGTACGAATATATTCTCCTAAATTAGATGCCATATATAAAAATATAAATGAAAAATACAAAAATACAATTAGTCTTGTTTATAGTAATTTTTTAGAATATGGAATAAAAGCATTTGCAAAAATTCTTGAATTTAATTCACAAGATACATACAAATTATATAACCCAAATGAAGAATATGATAGCAATTTTAAATATTATGCTATATTTTCTGGAGATCAATCTTTAGAAGAAAAAGCAGATATTTTAAGTAGATTAAATAAAGAAGAAAATAAACATGGAGAATTAATTAGTATTTTACTTATTTCAAAAAGTGGAACAGAGGGTTTAGATTTAAAAAATGTACGATCTATTCATATCATAGAACCATTTTGGAATTTTTCAGTAATACAACAAGTTATTGCTCGTGGTGTACGATATAAATCTCATATTGCATTACCTGAAGATGAACGAAATGTACAAACTTATATTTATCTATCTGATTATAATAAAGAAATGTTAGATAATGAAAAATTAAAAATTAAAGAAAATACAAAAAATAAAAAAAAGCTAGATAAGATAGAAATAACAACAGATATTTCTATGTTTCGTAATTGCATAAAAAATCAAGAATTAATATATAAATTTTTAAAAGTAATTGCATCAACTTCTATAGAATGTCCATTTTTTAATAAAAATAAATTAAACTATGAATGTTTTAATTGTATAAGTGACGATAAAGAATTATATCATAATGATATACAAACTGATATGGAACTCTCAAATAATTGCAAAAGAACTTCAAAAATTTCAGCAACAGAAATAATTATTAATGGTGATAAATATTATTATAGGGTAATAAATGAGGATAATAATGAAATTGAAGTATTTAAATATAATGAAATATTAAATGGATATAACAAAATTAACAATATAGATATTATTAATAAAATTAAAAATATAAAATAAAATATAAAAATAAAATATATTTTATACAATAAATTTGATAAATCTTAGATAATAGTATAATGAGTGTAGAAGGTATAAAACAATGGTTTTCTAACATTAAACCCATTGTTTTAATTATATTATTAGTCGCAGTTATTACACTATGTGTAATATATATACCAGTAAGTGAAACAGGAGAACCTATTGATGATAAACAAAATATTATAAATGAAATTAATAAAGAAGGTGGTTTATTAAGAACTCTAGAAATATATAATAATACACTAGATAAGGCTCAATTAATATCTAATATACATATACCTAATATAGAAAATTATGATATAATCGATTTAAAAAGTTTAATAGAATTTAAAAATAAATTAGAATTAACAAATGATAATAAATTAAATGAGGGAGAAAAAAAATTTGATAAATTATTTATGGTTCTTTTCTTTTATTTTAGAGCAGAAGGTAATAAGAATGGCATTCCTGTAAAAAATCCAATTAGTCAATTTCCAAAAAATGTATATTCTAATGAAAAATCAATAATTATTAATGATATTAATAAATTATTAAAAAAAAGAGAAATTGATAATAACCAGACAAATCCAAGTGAACAAATTACAAATTCAAATATTCCTAATATAGAAGATTATAATATATTAGAATTAAAAAGTTTATTAGATTTAATAAACTTAGTAGAATTAAAAAATAAACCAGATTTTATGAAAGATGAAGAATATAATATGTTACCTATGGTATTTATGCTTGTACTTATTATGTATTTTAAAATGGAATATAATATAAATGGAAAGCCTATTAAAACTATAAATATATTTAGCGAAACAAATACTGAAACAAATACAGTAAAAAAAGAACCCATTATATATTCCAATGCAAAAGTATCTTCAGATGGTTCAACTTTGCGTTATTGGGAAACAACATATAATAAAGGATTAAATACACAGTATATGGAAACTACACATAAAGATGGTACAGTTACATATAATAGTAGTAAACAAAATACTAAAAATTCAAGAATACAAATACCTGGAACCCCTCATATAGATGGTACAGTGGTATATTCTTGGGGAAAAGTAAATGATGATGGAACAGTTACGCAATATAGTGAAAAAGTTGATAATATAGATGGCACAGTGGTATATTCTTGGGAAAAAGTAAATGATGATGGAACAGTTACGCAATATAGTGAAAAAGTTGATAATATAAATAAAAATGGATCAGTTAGATATACAAGTACAACAATACATCATTAAATAAATTTTTAACGTTTCAGATTAAGATAGTCTTTTTTAATCTTGTCTATTATTTCTGGATGATTTACTATTATATCGTTTGCAAATAATGTTCTATTATAATATTTTTGATATAATACAAATCCAACATCATGTTTTGACTCCCCTCTTGTCATTATTAAAAACTTATATGACCAATTTCTATTGCTTCCTTCCCCGTCTACATAACTTCTTCTTATATAGCCTGGTAAATAATTAGGTTTACTTATTCCACCAATTGTGAATTGTGGGGGTTTTCTAATCTTATTTCCTATATTTTGAGTATTGGAATCTCCAGAATCTCTCCAGAAATTCTTTCGATCTTCATCTCTCCAATAATTATCTCCATTATTTA
>JFJP01020414.1_pt1 | contig 45274 bp, 38 predicted proteins | sample 431651 | NCBI WGS metagenome assembly JFJP01 (sample SAMN02602958, study PRJNA72255) | Microbial mat metagenome, whole genome shotgun sequencing project. | biome: fresh water; feature: sink hole; material: water; isolation source: purple microbial (photo- and chemosynthetic) mats found in...
CCAGCTTGCGCGCGATGTCGAGCAGCGGGTCCTTGCGCTTGAGCTTGGCGAAGACGCGCTCGCAGGCCTGCTGCAGCAGCTTGGCGCGCGGGTCGTAGTTCTTGTAGACGCGGTGGCCGAAGCCCATCAGGCGGGCCGGGTTGCTCTTGTCCTTGGCCTGGGCGAGGTAGGCCTCGGGGGTCACGCCGCCCTTGTGGATCTTGTCGAGCATCTCCATCACTTCGACGTTGGCGCCACCGTGGAGGGGGCCCCACAGGGCGCTGACGCCGGCGGCGCAGGAGGCGAACAGGTTCGCCTTCGCCGACCCGACCACGCGGACGGTGGTGGTCGAGCAGTTCTGCTCGTGGTCGGCGTGCAGGATGAAGATGAGGTTCAGCGCGTCCTCGATGTCCGGGTCGACCAGGTACTGGTCGTACGGCATCGAGAACATCATGTGCAGGAAGTTGGCGCAGTAGCGCAGCCGCGGGTCGGGGTAGATGAACGGGCGGCCCTGGCTGCGCTTGTAGGCGTAGGCGGCGATGGTGCGCACCTTGGAGATCAGGCGGGCGGCCAGCTCCTCGAAGTGGGCGTCATCCTCGATGGTGAGGAACTGGTGGTGGAAGCAGGCCAGGGTCGAGATCATCGCCGAGACCACCGCCATCGGCGGGGCGTTGACCGGGAAGCCCTCGAAGTGGTGGCGCATCGCCTCGTGCAGCGGGGCGTTGGCGGTCAGCTTGGCGGAGAAGCTGGCCAGCTCTTCCGACTGCGGCAGGCGGCCGTTGATCAGCAGCCAGGCGACCTCGATGAAGTTCGGGTGGTTGGCGAACTGCTCGATCGGGATGCCGCGGTAGCGCAGGATGCCTTTGTCGCCGTCGATGTAGGTGATCGACGACTTGCACATCCCGGTGTTGCCGAGGCCCGGGTCGTAGGTGATGTAGCCGCTGCGGTCGCGCAGCTTGCTGATGTCGATGGCCTTCTCGCCCTCGGAACCCACCAGGGTGGGCAGTTCGTAGGTCTGGCCGTCGACGGAGAGGGTGGCGTTGCCGGGCATGACGTCTCGCTCGTGGGTTGGTAGGCCCCATGCATTGCGCCCGGGCGGCGGGGGTCAAGACGCGACATGCAGCACTACTATGCTATGCGTGGTCTGCAGCGAGGGCCGCGCGCAGGCTGAGTTCGGCCTGACGCCAGGCTTCGGGAAGCCGGGCGGCGGCGGCGGCAGCAGCGGTGCGGTCGCCGGTCCGCGTCGCCATCTCCAGCGCCTTGGACAGCGACGCGACCTCCTCGAGGCCGAGATTTCCAGCATCGCCCTTGAGCGCATGTGCGCGGCGTCCGGCCAGGGTCAGGTCGCCGGCGGTGCAGGCGGCGGCGGCCTCGCCAACCAGGCGCGGACCCTCGGCCAGCATCGCCTGGATGACTTCGCGCAGCACCTCGTCCCCGACCTCCTCGCGCAGGGCGGCGAGACGCAATGGCGGTACCGGGACCGGCGCGGGCGCGGTGCGCTCGGCATGGATCCAGCGGGCGAGAGTGGCGGCGAGCTCGGTCGGGCGCACCGGCTTGGCCAGGTAGTCGTCGAAGCCGCGCAGCAGGCATTCCTCGCGGTCGCCGGCCATGGCGTGCGCGGTCACCGCCACCAGCGGGGTGCGGCAGCCGCGCTCGCGGATCCGCGCCGCGGCGGTGAAGCCGTCGACCTCGGGCATCTGGCAGTCGAGCAGGATGAGGTCCCAGGTGTCCGCCAGGGCGAGATCGACCGCCTCGGCGCCGCCGGTGGCGAGTTCGACCTCGATGCCCAGCCGCTTGAGCTGGCCGGCGACGACCAGGCGGTTCACGTGCTGGTCGTCGGCGTAGAGGATGTGCGAGCCGGCCAGGGAGAGGGTGGGCAGGCCTAAGGCGGTGGACTGCCGCTCGTGGCGCTGGGTGCGGTTCTTCGAACGCAGTTCGCGCACCGCGGCGGCGAGGTCCTCGGGATCCGGCGGCTTGGCGACCAGGCGGTAGGGCCGGCCGCCGAGTGCGGTGATGGCCGGTGGGGTGCGCGAGAGCGGGGACAGGATGATGATGGGGTGGTCGTCGGAGAGGCCGGCGATGAGGCGCGCGACGTCCGCATCGTCGCCGTCGACGACCAGCAGGTCGCCGGGTCCGCTGCGCAGCACACCCAGGCCGCAGCGCTCCAGCCCGAGCTGGACGGATTCGCCGAGCAGGCCGGCGACGGCCACCGTGGCCGAGCCCGAGAGCAGGCTCTGGGCCACGGCGGCGACGCTCCCGGCATGCAGGGTGGCGGTGAAGGTCGAACCGCGGCCGGGCTCGCTGGCCAGCGTGATGGTGCCGCCCATCGCCTCGCACAGCCGCAGGCTGATGCTCAGGCCCAGGCCGCTGCCGCCGAAGCGGCGGTTGATCGAGGCATCGCCCTGCTCGAACGGGGTGAAGAGGCGGGCCTGGGCCTCGGGGGCGATGCCCGGTCCGGTGTCGATGACGTGGAACGAGAGCCGCCAGCCGCTGGCCGACGGCTCGGCCTCGCCGCGGATCGAGACGGAGCCGCGCTCGGTGAACTTGACCGCGTTTCCGGCGAGGTTCATCAGCACCTGGCGCAGCCGGCCGCTGTCGACCACCGCCTTGGCGGGGAATCCGCGTGCCGGCAGCCAGGCCAGTTCGATGCCCTTCGCTTCGGTACGCGGGGCGAGGGTGCGGAGCACGCTCATCGCCACCGCGCCGGGGTCGGTCTCGACCGGGGCGAGGTCGAGACGGCCGGCCTCGATGCGAGAGAGGTCGAGGATGCCGTCGATCTGGCGCAGCAGGTCCTCGGCGCAGGAGCGGACCACGGCGAGGCGGTCGCGCCGGGTAGGGCTGGTCTCGTCGGCTTGGATCAGCTCGGCCATGCCGATGATGCCGTTCAGCGGGGTGCGCAGTTCGTGGCTGACGGTGGCGAGGAACGAACTCTTGCTGCGCGAGGCGGCCTCGGCGCGGTCGCGGGCCGAGGCGAGGTCGCGGGTGCGTTCGCACACCGCCACCTCCAGCTCCTGGGCATGGGCGAGGATGCGGTCGCTGAGGGTGAGGTTCTCGTGCGCCGCACCTGCGCGTGCGGCAGCCAGCGCGACGGCGGCCAGGCGGTCGGCCTGGGCCGCTTCCGCGGGGCATAGGCCCAGCACCAGGCCGGCGAGGTGGGTCGGGGTGGCGCAAGCCTGCAGCACCAGCACCTCGTGGCCAGGCAGTTCGTCGATGACGCTCTGGCCGCGGCGCAGGGCCAGGGCGAACAGGCCCCTGGCGACTGCGCCCTCGAGCAGGGCCTGGAAGCGGGTCTCGTCGCCCGGCGTGGTCTGGGCCAGCACCGGCAGCAGGGACTCCTCGTCGATCGTCGCCAGGGCGCGTTGTTGGCAGGACAGCAGCGAGGGCAGATGCTCGAGCAGGGTGCTGAGGATGGAGGCCGGCCGGGTGCATGACGCCAGGCTGCCATCGAGCGAGACCAGGGCGTCGAAGAGCTCGCTCATGCTGCCGTCCCACTGAGGACGCCGAGGGTCTCGGCGAGCATCGCCTCGGCCTCGTTGGCGGCCGCGGTCAGCGCCTGCGTGTCGAGACCGACCAGCTCCCAAGCCTGGCCATCGAGCGGGGTGCTGACGCCGTGCTCGGCGCCGAAACCGAGCAGTTCGATGGCGATCGAGGCGATGTGCACGACCGCGGCCTCGACCCGGCAGGTCGGGGCGGCGACCGGCTGGTGGTGCCAGGCGACCGGTTCGCTGAGCGACGCCGGCAGGTTCCAGCGCTGCAGCAAGGCGCCGCCGACGGCGGCGTGATCGAAGCCGAGATGGGCCGACTCGGCGCGCTCGAGCGGCTCGGAGCGGGCCACGGCGGCGGCCAGCAGCTCTCCGGCCAGCTGCGGTTCGGCGAGTTCGAAGGTGAACAGACCGATGTCGTGCAGCAGGCCGGCGACGAAGAAGCGTTCGATGTTGGCTTCGCGCCGATGCGAGGCGATGGCCCGGGCGCACAGGCCGGTGGCGGTGCTGTGGCGGAGGAACGACTCGACGCGGTCGCGACGACCGGGTCCGCCCGTGACCAGGTCGATGACCGTGGCGGCGAGAGCCAGCTCGCGCAGCTGCCGCGTGCCGATCAGGTGCACCGCTTGCGACAGGCGTTCGACCCGCTGGTTGAGGCCGTACATCGGGCTGTTGGCCATGCGCAGCAGGCGGGCGGACAGCCCCGGATCGAGGGCGAGCGCCTCGGCGATCTGCGCCGTGCTCGAGGTGCTGCGTGCGACCACCGCGTCGATGCGCTGCCATGAGTCGGGCAGGGCCGAAAGCTCGCCAGCGCTGGCCAGGATCGCGTCGATGGTCGGCTTCATGGCGCCGCCCTGAGCTGCCGGGCGACGGCGGCGGCGAACAGGGATCGGATCGCGGGATGGTCCGTCGGCTGGCCGCGGAAACGCGCCGCCACCGTGCGCTGCGCCGCCAGCATGGCCTCGCGGTCGGGAAGGGACGTGGTTTGCTCGATCTCGACCGAGTCGATGCCCCAGATGCGCATGACCTGGAGATGCTGCGCGCCCAACACGGTGCCGGCCGCCGCCAGCTGCCGTCCACCGGGGCCACGCACAGCCTCGGCCAGGATCGCACCGGGACTCAGCTCGCCGACAGGGACCCGCATGTTCAGCCGGGTTTCGGGGCGAGGCCGAGCGCGGCGATGCGTGTGGCCACCATCTGCTTGTCGAACGGCTTGACCACGTAGCCCTGCACGCCGAGCTGGGTGGCGTCGACCACGGCCTGCCGGCTGGCCTCGGCCGTGATCATGATCACCGGTACGCCGACGGTGCGCGGATCGTCGCGTACCCGGCGGAGGAAGGCCGGGCCGTCCATCGGCTCCATGTGCCAGTCGAGCAGCACCAGGTCGACCGGCCAGCTGGCGGCCAGCTCGCGCAGGCCGGATTCGCCGTCGACCGCCTCGACCACGGTGAAGCCCTGCTGCTTGAGCAGGCCCTTCAGCAGGGTGCGGGAGGCTCCCGAATCATCGACGACCAGGGCGATCGGCATGGGCGGTGATTGTGCGCCATGCCGCCGTCCGGGGCAAGGGTCTATCCAACCACGTTGGTCCGGGCTTAGGCGGGATTGCCGACCTTGCGCGCCCGGCGGGGCACCGCCGGATCGCGTCCGACCACAGCCGCCAGGGCGGCGAGCAGCATCCACCCGGCGCAGAGGCGGTCGAGCGGTGCCCAGTCGTCCTCGGCCAAGGCGGCGACGCGCTGCACCGTGGCCGGCGTGGCGGCGGCGCGGCGCGCCAGGTCGGCGGCGTCCTCGGCGCCGAGGCCGAGGTCGAGGACCAGGTCGCCCTCCGTCCACAGCTCCTCGACCCCGTGCAGGGCCATGGTGCCGGGGCAGGAGAAGCCGGGCAGGCCGGTGGTCTCGGCGGTCTTCAGCGCCAGTTCGTCGGCCAGGCCGTCCTCGCCGCCGCACCAGAACAGGCGCTTCGCCGCGTGCTGGGCGACTGGGACGAGCGCGGCGGCGGCGCCGCGGCGCAGGCGATCAAGCGGCGCCGTACCGCCGGCAGCGACGCACACCGCCTCGGCCACGGTCAGCACCTGGGCGTAGACGCTGGCGGTGGCGGCGATGGCGACCTCGGGGCGGGGCAGCAGCACGCGGGTCGGTCCGCCGAGCGCGGTCATCGGCCCGCCGGCGACGCCGACCAGGGCCAGCGGCTTCAGCTTGGCGCCAGCCGCCAGCGGTTCGCGCGAACGCCCGCTGTTGCTCGCCAGCAGGACGCGCACCGTGGCCAGGTCGAAGCGCTGCGCTTCGCGGCCGCCGCATGCCGACAGCCGGCCGTGCAGGCCGAGACGCCGCGCCAGCACCTGGGCGAAGCCGCCGGGCATCAGGCGCGACGAGCCCTCCGCGACCAGCAGCACCGGCGGGCCGGCGCGCAGGGCATCGACCAGCTCGGGCCACGGGCCGCTCCAACAGTCGAGCAGTTCCAGGGTGTAGCGGCAGTCGTCGAGGAAGGCGGTCATGTCGGTCCCTGGGCGAAGAGGTGGTCGTATTGCTCGGGCTGGTAGGCCAGCCAGGAGACGCGGCGCAGGTGCTCGACCGGGCGGGCGGTGGAGAGCTGCTCGGCGACGTACTGCTGGCTGGCGAAGGCGGCGAACGACGCAGCCTTGGCCCGCTGGCCGTCGGGCGTGCCGGTCAGGCGGAGGTCGGGATCGGTGGGGAATGGTGCATAGACGGCGTAGTCCCAGCGCACCGGCAGGTCGATCGGCTGACCGAGTTCCAGCCAGATCGAGGAGGCCGACCAGAAGCAAGCGATGTCGAGGTCGGCCGCCACCGCCTGGTGATCGGGGTGCACGTCGGCCGGGTTGGGGCCGAAAACCACGCGCGGACGCACCTGGCGCAGCACGGCGGCCAGTTCGCGACCGACTCCGGTGTGCCGGCCGTCGCTCCGGCGATGGACGCCGCGCCATGCGGTCAGCTCGCCATCGGGGAGTCCGAGTTCATGCACGCGTGCGGCCGGGATGCCGAGCCGGGCCGAGCTGGCGAGCAGTTCGCCGTGCCGGGTGGCGGCGATGGTCGCCTGGTCTTCGGGCCGCGGGTAGCCCATGCCGCCATCCGTGCACACGGCCAGATGCACGGCGATGCCGGCGGCCGACGCGGCGGCGACGGTCAGGCCCATGCCCAGGCACACATCGTCATCGTGCGGGGCGACGCACAGCCAGGGGCCCTCCCCGAGCGCCTCGGCGAGGGTGGCGACATCGCCGGCCTGGCGGCGCTGGATGCGGGACAGGAAGGCGTTCATGCCGCCATGCTCCGCCGCCGCTCCGGTGCCGCACGCCGGGCATGAGGCTGGATGCCACTGGAACTGACATCCATATGTCAGAATATGTCCCCATGCCGGTACCGCTCTTCGATCCCCAGGCCCTGCGCCTGTGGCGGTTGGCCGAGCGCCTGGCCGAGCGGGCCGCCACCGTGCGGGCGCTCCGCGCGCGCGACGCGCCGGCGTGGCCGCAGCGCAGCGGCCGCTGGGACGAAGGGGCGCCGCATCAGCACGCCGTGCCCACGGTGGTCGCCTGCCTAGCCGGGGTGGTGCGCATCGAGACGGCCCGCGGGCCGATCGATCTGCATGCCGACGAGGTCTGCGTCGTCGCACCGGCGGCCTGGCATGCGCACGCCCCGCTGCGTGCCGGCAGCGCCGCCTACGCCCAGGGCCTGGTGTTCGCGCGCAGCGACGTGGTGCTGTCCGAACCCGGCGCCAGCATCGCGGTGCAGATACCGGCAGCGCCGGTGCGCGGGCTGCTCGCCCGCCTGGTCGAGCAGCCCGAGGTGGCGACGGCGAGACGCCTCGTCGCCATCGTCACCGGCGGCGCTGCGCATGCCTATGCCCCGCACCCAGCGGTCAGCCGCATGGCCCACCGCATGTGGGCCGGTCTGCATCTCGGCATCGATGCCGGCGAGGTCCTCGCCGCCAGCGGCCTGGGGGTGCGCCAGGCGCACCGCCTGTTCACCGGCTGGTTCGGCACCACGCCCAAGCAGGCCATCCTCGATCAGCGTCAGGCCCTGGCCGAGGCGCTGCTCGCCGAAGGAGCGACGGCCACGGCGGTGGCGGCGGCCACCGGCTTCGGCAGCTGCCGGGCGTTCCGTCGGCTGCACCGGCGCCGGGCAGACCGCAATGGCGCTTGAGGGTGGGGCCGCGCGGTGGTATCCCCCACCCATGTCCCGCCGGTGGCTCCTCGACGCGCAGCGCGGCATCGCCGTGGCCGAACCGGCCGGCGTGATGGGGATCCTCAACGCCACGCCGGATTCGTTCAGCGACGGCGGACGGCATGCCGAGCCCCGGTCGGCGGTCGCGGTCGGCGTGGCCATGGTGACGGCCGGCGCCGACTGGCTCGATGTCGGTGGCGAGAGCACGCGGCCGGGCGCCGCGGCGGTGGCCGCGGCGGAGGAGCGCGATCGCGTGCTGCCGGTGATCGCCGGCCTGCGCGCGGCAGGCGTGCGCGTGTCGATCAGCATCGATACCAGCAAAGGCGCGGTGGCGGCGGCGGCGCTCGCCGCCGGTGCCGATGCGATCAACGACGTCAGCGGTGGGCGTGATCCCCTGCTGCTGGAGGTCGCGGCCGATGCGAGTTGCCCGCTCGTGCTCATGCACATGCAGGGCAGCCCGGGGACGATGCAGTCGGCGCCGCGCTACGCCGACGTGGTGGGCGAGGTCGAGGCCGCGCTCGCCGTCAGCCTGCGTGCCGCCGTCGCGCGCGGGGTCGCCGAGGCGTCGGTGCTGCTCGATCCCGGCATCGGCTTCGGCAAGACCGCGGCGCACAATCTCGCCCTGCTCGCCGCCCTGCCCCGCCTGACCGCCGCCCTCGGTCGGCCGCTGCTGATCGGGATCAGCCGGAAATCGCTGCTCGCCACCGTCGGCGGCCTGGGCGATCCGCCCGAAACGCGCGATGGACCAAGCCATGCGCTGCACGCCCTGCTCGCCGCGCGCTGCGCCCTCCTGCGCGTGCACGACGTCGCTGGCGCGCGCGCCGCGCTCCGCCTGACCGCCGCCCTGGCCGAGGCCGCCTAGCATGGCCGACCCCCGATCCTTCGCCTGGCTGCCGCTGCCGGCCTTCAATCAGGGGGACTGGCCGTACCTGATCCGCGCCGCCACCGAGATACTCATCCTGTGGCTGGCGGTGTACTGGCTGCTGCGCGCCCTCGAACGCATCTCCGCCGGCGGCAAGATCAAAGGCATCAGCCTGGTGCTGGCCGCGGTTGTCGGCGCGTGGCTGGCGGCGCGATGGCTCGACCTGCACGCCATCAGCTGGCTGCTGCAGACCATGGTGGGTTTCAGCGCCATCGTCCTGATCGTCGTCTTCCAACCCGAATTGCGCCGCCTGCTGTCCAAGCTGGGCGGCATCCTGCCGCACGGCCAGCAGGGCACCGGCATGCATCTGGTCGGTCCGCTGGTCGAGGCGGTGATGCAGATGGCGGAGAAGCGCATCGGCGCCCTGATCGTCATCGAACGCAATGATCGCCTCGACAACTACATTACTTCCAGTCCGCTCGATTGCGAACTGACCGCCAAGAGCCTGGTCAGCCTGTTCTGGAAGGATGCGCCGCTGCACGACGGCGCGGTCATCGTCCGCGCCGGCCGCATCGCCGGCGCCGGGGTCATCCTGCCGCTCACCAGCAACATCGAGTTCAAGTCGCTGTCCGGCACCCGCCACCGCGCCGGCATCGGCATCTCCGAGGACACCGACGCCCTCGCCCTGGTCGTCTCCGAGGGATCGCGGAGTCTTCACCCGCGGGCTCAGCCGGCAGGATCTGGAGATCCTCTTCGCCCGCGTCTTCCGCGCCGCCGCCACCGCGAGGAAGCCGGCATGAACTGGCTGCTCGGCAACTGGGAGCTGAAGCTGGTCAGCCTGGTGGTGGCGGTCGCATTGTGGACCTACACCAGCGGCCAGGTGCGGGTCGAGCGTCAGATCCTGGTCGAGCTCACCCCGGAGCAGGTCTCCGGCCTGCCCAGCGTGCTGCAGGTCTCGGCCATCGAGCCGGCCGAGTTCGTCGCCGTGCTGTCGGTGCCGACCAGCAAGCTCGGCGAACTGGGCGACCAGGTGCTGCGTCCGCTGATCGAACTGCCGCGAGATCGCCGCGAGGCCGGCGACGTCGAACTGGCCCTGACTGGCCGCCTGCTCGGACTCGATTCCGACATCCGTGTCCTGCGCACCGAGCCAGGCGAGGTACGCTCGGTCACCGTCCGCCTGTCGGCCCTGGCATTCGCCACGCTGCCGGCCGAGGCGCCACCGGTGGTCGGCCTGCCTGCCGGCATCGCCGCCTCGGTCAGGCTCGACCGCACCCGGGTCGAAGTGCGCGGTCCCAGCGAACGCATCGCCGCAGCCGAGGCCGAGGGCGCTCCGCTCCGGTTCGTCCCCATCCACCTGGATGGCGTGGACCCCGGCTTGAGCGCACCGCGCGAGGAGCGTCTGGTCCTGCGGGCCGGGGAGGGGCAGCCCACTCCGGTCGAGCCGGTGCTCGCCACCGTCACGCTCGGCCCGGCCCGCACGGCCACCGTGACCCTGAGCGTGCCGGTCTCGGTGCTGCTGGCCCCCGCTGAAGCCGGCCGCTGGCGGGTCGAGGGCGGGCCGCCGATCGCCGAGGTGCGGCTGACCGGTCCGGAATCCCTGGTCCGCGGACTGCGTCCCGAGGATCTCATCGCCTGGGTAGACCTGCATCAGGGCGTTCCGATAGCGGGGGAGCACGACCTGCCGGTGCTGATCCAGCCGGTGAAGTCGGTGCAGGCCGAGGCTGGCCGTCTGCGTCTGCGCCTGGCGGCGGTGCCGTAGCCGGTTGCGCCGGGGATCAGCCGGGCGACGATGCCGCCCCATGCTGCGCCTCCTCGCCCTCGTTCCGTTCCTCTGCTCCGCCGCCTGGGCCGCCCAGCCGGCCGGCACGACCCCGCTCCTGCTCCAGGTCGGCGGCGACTACCTCGGCCCAGACCTGCGCCAGGCGCTGCAGACCGACTGGGGCTACCACGCCGGGCTCGCCACGCTGGTCGCCGAAAGCGGCATGGTCGGCGTGCCCAGCGTCGATCTCGACTTCCGCTATGCCCCGGATGGTGAGGGTTCCCTGTTCACCTTCGCCGCGACCTACGCCGAGCGCGCCCTGATCGGCGGACGGTACTGGGTCGGAGTCGGCTTCGGCAGCAACTTCGTGCGGCTCAAGCTCGATGAGACCCCGGAGCGGGCGGCCGACTCCGAACGGCGCTGGAGCATCGGCGGCAAGGCCATGCTCGGCTACCTGCTGACCGACCGGATGTTCGTCGAGGCGACCTACCACTACACCCGGGATGCGCTCGAACTCGACACCGCTTCGGCCTCCATCGCCCTGGGCTACTGGTTCTGATGCCGCAGTCGCCAGGGCAGCTGGGCGAGCGCGACGACGCCTCGGACCGCGCCTTGCGGCCGAAGACGCTGGCCGACTTCACCGGCCAGCAGGCGGTGACCAGGAACCTCGCCCTGGCGGTGGCGGCAGCCCGGCAGCGGCAGGAGCAGCTCGACCACGTCCTGCTCGCCGGCCCGCCCGGCCTCGGCAAGACCACCTTGGCCCACATCCTGGCGGCCGAGATGGGCGCCGAGATCAAGGAGACCTCGGGGCCGATGCTGGAGAAGCCGGGTGACCTGGCGGCGCTGCTCTCGGCCCTGCGTGCCGGTTCGATCCTGTTCATCGATGAGATCCACAGCCTCAAGCGCGTCGTCGAGGAGTACCTCTACAGCGCGATGGAGGACTTCCGCATCACGGTGAACCTGGGCGAGGGGCCGACCAGCCAGTCGCTGACCATCAACCTGCAGCCCTTCACCCTGGTCGGCGCGACCACCCGCGAGGGCAGCCTGTCAGCGCCCTTCCGCAGCCGCTTCGGCATCCGCGAGCGGCTCGACCTGTACAGCCCGGCCGAACTGGCCTGCATCCTGCGGCGCAGCGCCGGCCTGCTCGCGGTCGAGGCCGACGATGCCGGGTTGGCGGTGATCGCCGGGCGCAGCCGCGGCACCGCGCGCATCGCCAACAACCATCTGCGCCGCATCCGCGATCTCGCCCAGGTGCACCACGGCAACCGCATCTGCGCCCCGGTCGCCGAGCAGGGCCTGGGCATGCTCGGCATCGATCCGTCCGGCCTGACCGAGATCGACCGTCGCATCCTGCAGTGCCTGTGCCGCGCGCGCCGGCCGGTCGGGGTGAAGACCATCGCCCAGACCGTCGACGAGGAGGAGCCGACGGTCGAGGATCTGCACGAGCCGTTCCTCATCCAGGCAGGATTCATCCTCAAGACGCCGCAGGGCCGCCTGGCCACCCCGCTGGCCTACCGTCACCTCGGCCTGGCTCCACCGGTCGAGTCGGGGCAGCAGGAACGGTGGTTCTGAGCATGGCAAGCCCTGTGCGGTATGCGGTTCGCGCCTGCCTGCTCGCGGCGCTCGCCTGCGGCCTGGGTGCCGAGGAGGTGTTCAAGCCGAACGTGCGCTACAGCACGTTCACCGCCCCCGGCATCGAGATCCACGTCCAGAGCGCGCAGGCCGAGCGGTTGCGTCCGTTCGCCGAACGCGCGGTGGCGGTCTACGCGCGGATGGTCGCCGACGCCGGCTGGACGCCGACGCGCACCCTGCAGCTGGTGCTGACCGATGACGAGGACGCCCATAACGGTTTCTCCACCGTCGTGCCCTTCCCGCTGGTCAATGTCCAGCTCGGTCCGACCCGGCCGGAGAGCGGCCTCTTCGCCGGCGACGACGAGTCGATGCGGACGCTGGTGCATGAACTCGGCCACCACCTGTCCAACGACCGCAATCACGGCTGGCGCGCCATGCTGGAGTCGGTGTTCGGACGGGTCATGCCGAGCGATCCGCTGTCGCTGGGCGTATTCCTGCTGTCGACCCCGAACCACGTCCTGTCACCGGCCTTCTGGCACGAGGGCGTGGCGCAGTGGGCCGAGACCGCCTATGCCGATCCCGCGTCCGCCTGGGGCGGTCGCGGTCGCGACAGCCTCAACCACATGGCTTGGCGGCTGGACGCCGCCGCGGAAGGGATCCCGCCGGCGGACACCTGGCGCCTCGACTACGAAGCCTGGCCGTACGGCAACCGCGCCTACCTCTATGGGCTGGCCTACACCCGCTGGCTGGCTGGAGCCTTCGGCGACCGTCGCGGACTCTGGCGGGTGGTCGAGGGTCAGACCCGGCTGAGCACGCCGTTCGCCTTCCTCGGCGGGACCGAGGGCTCGCTCGGCTTCAGCCATGACGGCCTGATCGAGCGGGCCCGCGCCGATCTGCAGGCCGAGCAGGAGGCCGCCCTCGCCGCGCTGCGCACGCAGCCTCCGACCGTGGTGCCGCGTCTGACGCCGCGGCAGTGGCGGGTCGCCGCACCGGCGTGGCAGGCCCGTGGGCTGCTGCATGCAGCGGATGCCCCGACGGCGCAGCCCGCGCTGCGCACGACCAGCCTCGGCACCGAATCCTTCCCGTCGCTGGCCTGGCCGGGGCCGTCGGCCTGGCTGCTGGGCAACGTCCGCCGGGTCGATGACCGGAGCGCGGTGTACGCTGACGCCGCCGTCGGCGGCGACCAATGGGAGCGCAGCGAGGTCCGCCTGCTGGTGGATGGCACGGTCGAGCGCACCTGGGACGACGGACGACTGATCCAGCCGGATGCCCGCCGCATCGGCGACGGCTTCCTCTTCGCCGCCATCCGCCTCGACGGGGCCGGTGTGCAGTCCCTGGCACTCAGCGATGGCCGCACCGTGCCGGCGGCAGGGCGTCCCTGGTCACCGGCCTTCCGCCCTGGCCGTGACGAGCTGTGCTGGGTCGAGACCGATCGCGACGGTTCGCGCCTGGTCCTCGCCGATCTGTCGGGGGGGACGCGGCGCGTGCTGTGGCAGGTGCGCGGTCGCATCCTGCACCCGGTCTGGGATGCCGACGGACAACGCGTGTTCTGCGCCAGCGACGTGTCCGGCGTGGCCAACGGCTGGTGTATCGTCGTAGAGCCGGCATCCGCCGTCCCCGTGACCCACGCCATCGGCGGCGTCCTGGCCGTCGTGCCCTCGCCCGACGGCGCCAGCCTGGCGATCCTCGATCACGATGCTGACGGTCCGTTCATCGGCGTGATGCCGCTCGACCCATCCGCCTGGCCGGCGCAGCTGCCCCGCCTGCCGCTGCCCTGGCCGGCGCCGGTCGAGCGGCAGCCGCTCGGACCTGCCGCCGCTGGCGAGGACCAGGCCGATCCGCAGGCCGCCGCCGTGGAGCCCCAGCCGTTGGCCGAAGCCGCGCCCTACAGCGGTCTGGCCAGCCTGCGCCCGCGCTACTGGACGCCGACGACGATGGCCGTGCCGGAAGGGGGCCTGGGGGCGGTCGCGGTCGCCACCGATGCGCTGCTCACCCATCAGGTGGTCGCCTCGGTCGGCGCCGGCTACCACGAGCGCAGTCCGGTCGGCCTGGCTGCATGGACCTACAGCGGCTGGAATCCGGGGCTCGGACTGATCGTGAAGCGGGCCGAACTCGGCTACGACCAGCAGGTCTGGGCCAGCGACATGCAGCTGCATGATTACGTCGAGACGGTCGATACGGTCGAGGGCCGCATCGGTTACGGCCTCGGCGGCTACGGCCGACGCTGGCAGGCCTGGCTGGCAGCCGGCCTCGACCAGCACCGCACGGTCGAGTCCGCCAGCGAGGACTACGACGGACTCGCCACCTACGGACCTGAACCGTTCACCGGCAGCGAGCGCTACCTCGAGCTCGTCCTGGCCTACGACGACAGCATGCTCTTCCCGACCAGCTACGCCCGCGAGGATGGCGCCTCGCTGGCGGTGTCGGCGCGGACCACCGACGAGCGGGGCAACCGTGTGTTCGCCATCGGTTCCTACAGCCTGCCGGTCGTACCCTCCTGGAACCATCAGCTGGTGGTCTCCGGCCAGCTCGGCTGGAGCGACGGTCCGCGCGATCTGCAGGGGCGGTTCGGCATCGGCGGCAACCGTGCCGAAGGCCTGCCGCGCGGCTATCCGGACACCATGGCGCGTGGGCGCACCCTCGAGGGGTGGAGCGCCGCCTACCGCCTGCCGCTGTGGCAGCCCTTCTCCGGTCTCGGCACCACGCCCTGGGTCAGCAGGCAGTTCGTCCTCGAAGGCTTCTACGACGCCGCCCGGGTCGGCGAACGCTTCGAGGAGGGGGACTGGTACCGGTCGGCCGGCGCCGAACTCCACTTCGAATTCTCCTACTGGCTGGTGCGCTTCGCTCCTGGCCTCGGCCTGGCGCGGCAGATCGACGGGCTGGAGGAGACCGCCGGCTACCTCTCCCTCGGCTTCCGGTGGTGACATGCGCTGCGAGACCTTCCGCACCGATCCGGCGGCGCTGATCGCCGCCCTCTCCGAGCCGGCCCTGCTGCAGCGCTATCTCGAGGCGCAGCAAGCCGAGCTGCCGAGCCTGGCCGACCGCGGCATGTCCGCGTTCCTGCGGCGCATGGGCGCGTTGGCAGCCGAAGCGCAGGGCGCGGGCCTGACCGCGCTGGCGCGGCGCGATCTGGCGCAGGCCGATGCGCTGCTCACCGACCTTTTCGCGGTGGCGACCTGGCATGGCTGGGAACTGCCGCTCGAACGACGTGGTGAAGCCGAGGCAGAGGTGGGAGCTCGCGGACTGCTCGGAGCGGACATCACCGAGGATGGCGCCACCCTGTGGCTGATCGACCATGCCACCGTCGCCCTGGCCCGTGCGCGTCAGGCTGGAGAAGCCGACTGGCACAGCCACCACCCCCGCGTTCAGCGGCGATAGCGGAAGCGGCGCCGGCGGCGTCCGGGTATCGGCGTCCGACCCGGGGTGACGGCCGCGAATTCGCGGCTGCCGGTGTCGTCGAGCTTCGGCGCCTTGCCTTTGGCGAGGTCTTCCAGCGCCTTGACCAGAGCGTCGCCATCCGACAGACGGCGGTCCGGGTCCTTGGCCAGCATCAGGTCGAGCAGTTGCTGGCAATCGCGCGGAATGGTCGCGGGATAGGCCAGCTCCTGGGTGCAGACATTGACGATCAGATCGATGACCGTGCTGCCGTTGAACGGCGGCTGCCCGGTCATGGCGTAGAACAGGGTGGCGCCGAGGCTGAAGATGTCGCTGGCCGTCGAGGCCTCGTCGGGATCGCGGCTCTGCTCGGGCGACGACCACTCGGGCGTGCCGACGATGGTCAGCAGGCGGCGACCCGGCGTGCGCACGGTCTGACCTTCGAGACGGTCGCGCACCAGGCCGAGGTCGAGGACCTTGGCCAAGCCGTTCTGCGTCACCAGGATGTTGTCGGGCTTGATGTCGCGATGGATCAGATCGGCTCGGTGCGCCGCGGCGAGGGCCTGGGCGATCTGGTAGGCGATGTGCAGGGCCGAAGCGCGCTTGAGGGGGCCCTGCTCGCTGATCAGTTGCGACAGGGTCGTTCCCGGCACGTACTCCATCGCGTAGGCGTAGAGCCTGCGCTCGGGGTCGGCATGGACGTCATGCACCATCACCAGGTTCTGGTGGGTCAGCTTGGCGGTGGAGCGGGCCTCGCGCAGGAAGTCGTTGGCCATCTGCGGAGAGCGGGCGAACCGTCCCCCCAGGACCTTGACCGCGACCGTGCGCTGCAGCGACAGTTGCGTGGCCTTGTAGACGGTGCCCATCCCGCCACGGCCGAGCACCCCTTCGACGCGGTAGCCGAACAGTTCGGTCCCAGGCGGGATGCCTTCAGTCGGAGCCGGGGTGTTCATGGGCTGGGGAGTGGCCACGGCTGCGAGCATACTGGCATGCAACGTTTGAACAGATGCCAAGGTTCAGGCCATGCGGATTATGCAGCAGACAGCGTGTCATTCATCTGCCCACTTGGCAGCCATGCCGGGGGGTGCACCATGCCCGTGGAGACGGGCAAGCATGGTTTGTACAGACCCTCTATGGCTGCAGCTCCGTACCGCGGCTACGGTTGCAGCGCGTGCTGGCGGCCTGGCAGCGATGCGCCACTTCCGTCGACCCGATCTGCAGGTCGAGAACAAGCACGACGACAGTCCGGTGACGGTGGCGGATCGCGAGGCCGAGGCTGCGATCGCCGCCGTGCTACGCAGCGCACGGCCGGCGGACGGCTGGCTGGGCGAGGAGACCGGCGCCGGATCAGGCACCTCGCCCTACACCTGGATCGTGGACCCGATCGATGGGACGCGGAACTTCGTCCGTGGGATCCCGCTTTGGGCGGTGCTGGTCGCCTGCGAGCACGTCGAGCACGGCGTGGTCGCCGCGGCGGTCGGCATCCCCGGGCTGGATGAGTGGTACGACGCCGTCCTTGGCGGCGGGGCACGCCTCAACGAGACGCCGATCCACGTCTCCGGCGTGGATGATCTCGCCGGCAGCCTGTTCTGCTTCGAGTCGCCGGCCTGGTTCACCCGCAATGGTCTCAGCGACTGCTTCCGCGAACTGTGCGACGCCACCGCCTTGCAGCGCGGCATCTGCGATGCCTACGGCCACATGCTGGTCGCCACCGGACGCGCCGAGGTGGTGGTCGAACCGCAACTGAAGGTATGGGACGTCGCTGCCACGAGCCTGGTGGTGCGCGAGGCGGGTGGACGCTTCAGCGACCTCGCCGGCACGACCTCGATCCGTTCGGACAACGCCCTGGTCAGCAACGGCCGGGTGCACGATGCGACCCTGGCACTGGTCGCGAGGCATCGCTGATGCTGCGCATCCCCCGCCTTGCCGGCCCCATCCGCCGCACCTGGCAGGTGCCGGGATCCAAGTCGATCACCAACCGCGCTCTGCTGCTCGCCGCACTCGGCGAAGGCACGAGCGTGATCGAGAACGTCCTCGACAGCGATGATACCCGGCGGATGCGCGACGGCCTGGTGGCGATGGGCATCGTGGTGCGCGATGGCGCCCCCGGCCAGTTGCTCGTCGAAGGCGGGCGTTCGCGCCTGCGCGCCCCGGCTGGGCCGATCTTCGTCGGCAACAGCGGCACCACGGTCCGCTTCCTCGCCGCGGCAGCCGTCCTCGTTCCCGGGTCCACCACTTTCGTCGGCGACGATGCGATGTCCAAGCGGCCGATCGCCGACCTGGCGGACGGTCTGCGCCAGCTCGGGGTCGTGGTCGACTGCCCGAGCGGCTGCCCGCCGCTGACCGTCCATGGCGGCCAGCTGCGCGGCGGCCCCATCACCATGCGTGGCGACAAGAGCAGCCAGTACCTCACCGCCCTCATGCTGGTGGCTGGGCTGGCCGAGCAGCCGCTCGACATCGCCATCGACGGCAAGCTGGTCAGCAGGCCGTACATCGAGATGACGCGCCGGATGGTCGCCGACTTCGGCGGCCTGATCGAGGAGACGCGGGGCGGCTTCCGCGCCCGACGCTGCTCGGCCTACCGCGCCCGTGGCTATCGCGTGGAGCCCGACGCCAGTTCCGCCTCCTACCCGTTCGCCCTTGCCGCCTGCGGCCATGACATCACCGTGCCGGATCTCGGCACGCGCAGCCTGCAGGGCGATCACGCCTTCGTCGACCAGCTCAAGCAGATGGGCGCCACGGTCGAGGCCGGGGCGGTGATCACCCGCGTGGTCGGGGCCGGCGATCTCGCCGGCATCGACTGCGACATGCACCACATCAGCGACACGGTGATGACCCTGGCGGCGATCGCGCCGCTCGCCGACGGGCCGACCACGATCCGCAATGTCGCCAATATCCGCATCAAGGAATGCGATCGGTTGATGGCCATGGTCACCGAACTGCGCCGGCTCGGCCAGGAGGTCGAGCACGGCGACGACTGGCTGCGCGTCATCCCGCGCCCGCTCGTCCCGGCCACGGTGGAGTGCTACAAGGACCACCGCATCGCCATGAGCTTCGGCGTTCTTGGCGCCTTGACCGGTTCCGTCGCCATCGCCGAACCGGATTGCGTGGCCAAGACCTATCCGGGCTTCTGGGACGACCTCCGTGCCTGCTATGGGACCTCGGCGTGGCCGCGCCCGGTCTGAGGATCATCAGCGGCGCCTGGGGCGGGCGGCGCATCCACGCGCCACCGGGACTGGACACGCGCCCGCTGACCGACCGTATCAAGCAGTCGCTGTTCGATTGGCTCGGTCAGACCTTGGAGGGTTGGAGGGTCGCGGACTGCTGTGCCGGTTCCGGTGCGTTCGGCATCGAATGTGTCAGTCGCGGAGCGGTCGAGGCGCACCTGTGCGAACCTGGTCGCCTGGCCATCGCCGCCATCCGCGCCAATCTCGCCCTGCTCGGCGATCCGTCCGCGGTCCGGCTGCACCCGCGCGGTCTTGAACGCGTGCTGCCGACGCTCAGCGATCTGGATCTGGTGTTCTGCGATCCGCCGTTCCCCTGGTTCACAGGGGAGCGTGAACTCCTGGCGGAGATGCTGCGGTTGGCCGCCGCGGCCATCGGCGCTGGAGGCATCGTGCTGGTCCGGGGAGAACGCGGTGAGGACCTGCCGGATCACACGTTGTGCGAGTCGGAACGGCGGGAATACGGTCGCAGCTGGGTGGCGATGCTGCGCCGGGATCGCGGTCTGGTCGATCCAGGCTGATGCAGGGAGGGCGACTCCGCTACCCGTCGAGGTCGGCGAAGACCATGCGTCCGTTGGCGGTGTGGTGCAGCCGGCGCACCACCACCCGGACCCGCTGACCCTGCCGGTCGACGGCATCGGACACCACCACCAGGGATCCATCATCGAGGTGTCCCACGCCCTGTCCCTTGCCTTCGCCAGGCTTCTCGATCAGCACCTCGCAGACCGCGCCCGGTCCGAGGTCGGGGGCCATGGCGGCGGCGATTGCCGACAGGTCGACCACCTGCACGCCGTCGACGGCGGCGCGGCGGGCGAGATCGCGGTCGATCGCCAGAAGACGGCCGTTCTCCAGCCGGGCGAGGCGGATGACCGTCTCGCCGAGGTCGGTGGTGTGGGGGATCTCCGTCGTGTCGATCTCCAGCGGCGGCAGTCCGGCGGCGCGCAAGGCCTGCACGCCGTCGATGGCCCGTTTCGCCCTGGCGCGCTCCAGGCCGTCTCCTTCGGCAGCGGCACGCTGCCAGTGCTCGATGACGCTGCGGTGCACCAGCACGCGCGCTGCGCTGAGCCCAGCCTGCAGCAAGGCGGGAACCCGGGCGTCGCCGAGCACCGCCGGATCGAGGATCAGGGCGCCGCCGCCGTCGACCCGCTCGGCGCGGAACTCGACGAACGGGACGATGACGCGCAGGCGGTCGGCACCGCGCAGCACGGTGATCAGCACGAGATAGGTGCAGACCAGCGCCGCCGGCAGGTCGAGATTGCGGTAGAGGTCCTCGTCCTGCAGGACCTGGCGCAGCACAGCCAGCAGCAGGGTGGAGAGCAGCAGGCCGCCGGCCAGGCCGATGAGGAAGGCGACCAGGCTGCGGGTGAAGCGCCGCCGGAAGGCCTGCTCGGCGGCGATCAGCGTCACGCCGATGCCGAATCCGATCGCCGCCCCGAACCACTGGGGCAGCCCGGACCCGATCAGCGGTTCGTAGAAGTACTTGCCGCTGGTCGCTCCGATCAGGGCTCCGAAGACGACGAAGAGGATTCGCACCAGGAGGATGAGCACGGAGGCATGATCACAGTCCCGGCGTGGGCGTCCAGCGCGGGACTGGACCTCCGCCCGGTCGGACGCAGCATGCAGTGCCATGGCGATGCTGGTCTACGAGGGCAATCAGGTCGAACTGTCGGGCGAGTGCGTGCTCGGACGGCAGCGCGAGTGCGGCGTGGTGATCAAGGATGGCGCCGCCAGCCGCAAGCACGCCCGCGTGCTGCAGGCTGATGGCGCATGGTGGATCGAGGATCTCGGCAGCGCCAACGGGACCAGGCTCAACGGGGAGCGGTTCACCGGGCGGCGCGGCCTGCGCAATGGCGACGCCATCCGCATCGGCGAGGCCGAGGTGCAGTTCCACTGTTCGGAACGCGAAAGCGCCGCGCCGGCGAAACCGCAGGCGGTGCGCCTCGATCCCCAGTCGCTGGAGGGACGCGCGGTCGGCGGCTACGCCGTGGGCAAGCTGCTTGGACGCTCCGGCATGGGCTTCCTCTACCGCGCGCAGCAGACCAGCTTGCAGCGCGCCGTCGCCTTCAAGGTGTTCTCACGCAAGGTCTGCGAGGATGACCCCGGGTTCGCCGACCGCTTCCGCGAACTGGCCTCCAAGGCCGGTTCCCTGCGGCATGATGGTTTCGTCCAGCTGCACGAGAACGGGGTCGAGGACGGCCTGGTGTGGTACTCGATGGAACTGGTCGAAGGCGACACCCTGGCCCACCTGCTGGAGCGGGAAGGCCGCTTCGCGGTCGAACTCGGCCTGCTGGTGTGCGAGAAGGTCGCGGCGGCCATGGCCGAGGCGCACAGGGCCGGTGTCTCCCATAGCGATCTCAATCCGCGTACGCTGATGCTGACCGGGCAGGGCAAGGTCAAGATCCTCGATCTCGGCATCGCCGCCATGCTTGGCCGCGGTCGGGATCGCAACCGTCCCGAGTTCGCCTGGCACGTCGCGCACGACGCCACGAGCGGCGAGGCCCAGCCGGCCGATGACGCCTACGCTCTCGGCTGCCTGCTGCATCATCTGCTGACCGGTCAGCCGCCGTTCACCGGTGCCACCGCGGATGAGGTGCGCCGGGCCCATGCCAACGCCGAGATCCCCTCGCTGCGCAAGGCTATCCCTGGCCTGCCAGCAGCCGCCGACGAGTTGTTCCAGGGCATGCTGACCAAGAACAAGGACTGGCGCCTGGTCGACATGGCCGACATGGCCACCCGCCTGCGCGCCATCCGCGAAGGACTCTCCGTCGAAGGTGCGGCCCAGGGCCAGGCCGAGCGCATGGTCGGACGCGCGGTGGCTGCCCAGAAGCAGGGCGAGAGCCATGTCCTGCGCACGATCGTCGTGGCGGCCGGCCTCGGATTGGCCGTGCTCGTCGCCATCCTGGTCGTGCCGGGTCTGACCCGCCCCGAGCCGATCCAGATCACCCCCAGTCCGCCACCGCCGGCCCCGCCGATGGTCAAGCGCCTGCCGCCTAGGCCGGTGGCAACCGCCGATCCGCAGCAGGCCCTGGTGCAGGAATTCCGCCAGCGGATCGCTGCCGGTGCCGCCGCCGGCTGGAGCAGGCTGGAGGCCGAGGCGATCGGGCTTGCCGCGAAGATCACGGACGGCACCCCGGCCGCCACCGAGTTGCGGTTGGTGCGCCAGCAGTTGGCCGATGACGCGGAGGCTTGGTACCGGACGGAATTGGCCAAGCTGCCGGCCTCCGGGCTGGAGTCGGCCGGCGCCCGCCTGACTGCGCTGTCGCGCCTGCGCGACGAGGTTGGCGCCGCCGAGCGGCTGGACGCCGATGTGCGCTATCAGGAGGAGCTGGCGATCCTCGTGCAGCGCCTGAACGAGGCCAGGCGGCAGGCGCGACGGGCGCTCGAGTCCGGTCAGCCCGAGCAGCTGCCCGCTCTCGCCGGAGCGCTTGCCCCGGCCTTCGCCGGCACGCCATTCACCGCCTTGCAGCGCCAGTTCGCCCTGCTGTGCAACGAGGCTGCCGCATTGAAGCCGCTGTGGAACACCGATTGGCGCACCACCGCCATGTCCTTCGAGCGGCAGCGAGGCGATCGCGCCCTGGCCGCGGCGGCAGCGCTGCTGCTGACCGGCGATCCAGGCCGCGCCAAGCGCGTGCTGCTCGCCGATCCCGGACTCGGCAGCGGGCAGCTGATGCGCCGGCGTGAGGCGTTGATGGGTGGGCTGGCCGCGGTGCTGACCTTCGACGAACCCGCCGACATGCAGTACCTCGACATCGTTTCCGGTGAGCCGGTGCTCGGAGGCGGCGCGCTGGTCGGGCGCGCTGGCCAGGCGGCCAGCCTGCTGGCCACCGTGCAGGTCGGCGGTCCCGATTGGATGGCCGAGATCGCACTGCACCTTGCCAGCGCCGACGCCGAGGTCGTGCTCAGCTGCGTGGCGGGCGGCGAGACCGCCCTGCTGGTGCGGCTGGCCGAGGGCAAGCTGCTGGTGCGGCATCTTGGCGGCGAGCGGAATGCGCAGGTGGCCATCGCCGGGGCACGTCGCGTGCGCCTGACCTGCCGTGGCGACCGCTTGCTTATCGTCCTAGATGGCCGCGAAGTAGCCGCCTTCGAGGCCGCCTCCATCCCCGTCGAATCGCAGTTGCGGCTCGACCTCGCCGGCAGCGACTGGCGGCTCGAGGAGATGCAGGTGGTCGGCGGCCGATGAGGACCGCTCGGCACTGGGTCAGGTTGCTGCCGTTCCTGACCGTCGCCGCCGTATTCGCTCTGCGTCTGGCCGGCCCGCCGGACATCCGCGACAAGGACCAGTCGCGGCCGATCGACTACATCGTCGACACGGTGGCGGAGGGCAACTGGCTGGTGCAGCGAGACGCGGGTGGCGACATCGCCAGCAAGCCTCCCGTGTACACCTGGCTTGCCGCCGCCAGCTCGCTCGTCTTCGGTGGCAACCGCTTCGCCCTCTACCTGCCTTGCGCCCTCGCCATGGCCGGGATCGCCCTGCTGGCCGCCGTGCAGACCCGGCGCCGGCTCGGCTGGGCCGCGGGTCTGGCCGCCGGCATGGCCGTCGCCTTGGCCATGGACACGCAGAAAGCTGTGACCCTGGCGCGAACGGATGCCGTCTTCGCCGCCTGCACCGCCCTGGCCGCCTGGCTGGCCCTGCGCAGCTGGGAGAGCGGGCGCGGCTGGATCCTCTTCTGGCTGGTCTGCGCGGTCGTCACGCTGGCGAAATCCCCGGTCGGAGTCGTCTTCGCCGCCGGCGGTCTGCTCGCCGCCTGCTGGCGCGGCGAGCGTCCCTCCGTGCTGGCCGGGCGCGATCCTGGCTGGCGGCATGCGATCGGCGTCGCCCTGTGGCTGGCCATCAGCGCCGGCTGGCTGCTGTTGGCTGTCGAAACCCTGGGGCAGCCGGTGATCGACAAGCTGATCGGCAAGGAACTGGTCGGCCATGCCACCGCCAACGACAACGCCACACCCTGGCTGCACACCTTCTGGCGACCGCCTGTATGGCATTTCGGCCTGTTCGCTCCATGGAGCCTGCTGACCTCCGTCGCGCTGTGGCGTCTCGCCAAGCACCCCCCGGTTTCCCCGCGCCAGCGTCGTTTCCTCCGCTTCATGGCCTGCTGGCTCGGGCTCGGTCTCCTCGTGCTGTGCCTGGCACCGCACAAGCGCATGGTCCTCGCCCTGCCCATGCTCCTGCCGGGGGCGGTGCTCGCCGGAGCCGAGGCCGGCCACTGGCTAGGACGATTGCCCCGGGCCCGTCAGCTGACGTTGTGGGTCGGATTAGCGGCTGCGTTCCTGGGCGGCCTGGCGATCTACCACGGTAACCGCGATCCGCGCAAGGACCGCATCGACGAGTCGCGCGCGGTCATCGCAGCCGGCGACACGCTCAGCCGACTTGCCGGCAGAGGCATTGCAGTGGCCTCGGCGACGGCAACCCCCAGTACGATCCGCTATTTCACCGTCGGCTGGCCGCGGCAGGTCGAGGACCCCGAGCGGTTCCTCGCCTCACCGGGTCCAGGCGCCGTGGCCATCGTCGCTGGAACCGGCATCGTCGGCGCTGACCGCATCCTGCCCCTGGCCGAGGGCATCGAGGTGGCGATCGACGCCGAGGCGGCGAAGCTGCTGGAATGAACTGGCTGGTCGAGCTTGATACCTGCACCAGCACCAGCACCTGGGCCTTGGAGCATCCTGACCGCCTGGCGCACGGCGACGTCGTCTTCACCCGCCGGCAGACCGCGGGCCGCGGCCGCGAGGGCCGCGCGTGGTTGGCGCCGCCAGGGGTGCTGACCTGCAGCGTGGTCCTGGACCCTGGCGTTGCGGATCATCGCTTCCTCGCCCTGGCGGCGGGTCTCGCCTGCATCCATGCTGTCGCCGATCTGCGGCCCGGACTCGACGGGGATCTCGCGCTGAAGTGGCCCAACGACGTCCTGCTGCGGCATCGCAAGCTGGCGGGCATCCTGTGCGAAGCGTCCAGCCGGCGTCTGGTGGTCGGCATCGGACTGAATCGGGTGGCCGACCTGCCTGAAGCGCTTGCTGCCACCAGCCTTCATCTGCACGGCTCTCCGCCGGACGAGGCCGAACTGCTGACCGGCATCCGCGGCTATCTGCTGCAGGCGGTCGGACTGCTGGCGGCCCGCGGCGTTTCGTCCTTGCTGCCCCAACTGCGAGCGCGCGACGCCCTGCTTGGCCGCAGCCTGTCGGTGGAGACGCGCAATGGGCGGCTCGAGGGCATCGGCGGCGGTCTCGACGAGGAGGGGCGCCTGCTGCTGGTGGTCGCCCATGGCGGGATCGCCGCCGTCGAGGCTGGCCACATCACCGCCTGGTAGCGGCCGGCGTTCAGGGCTGGCGGACCGACTGGATGGCCTTCACCAGTTCGGCGATGCGGAACGGCTTCTGGACGAAGGCGACGCGCGGCTCGCCGGGCAGTTCGGTGCGGGTGCGGTCGCGCGTGTAGCCGCTGCAGAACACCACCGGCAGATCGGGACGCAGTTCGCGCATCCCGCGGAAGCAGCCCAGGCCATCCAGGCGCGGCATGATCGAATCGAGCACCGCCAGAGCGAATCCATCAGGATTTTCCGCGAACCGACGTACGCCTTCCTCGCCATCGCGCGCATGCACGACCTGCCAGCCCAGCGAGGCGAGGAGTTCGCCGGTGGCTTGGCGGACGACCTCCTCGTCGTCGACCAGCAGGACGCGTCCGGTGCCGCGTGTGATTGCTCCGTGCAGCCCGGAATGTTCCCCTACCTGGGCCGCGAGCAGCGGCAATCGCACCAGGATGGTGGTGCCGCGCTGCGGAGCGGTCCTCACCCGGACAGCACCGGCATGCTCCTGGATGGTGCCGTAGGCCGCAGCCAGGCCGAGGCCGGTGCCAGCGCCCGGGGCCTTGGTCGTGAAGAACGGCTCGAAGATGCGGGAAGCAGTCTCCTCGTCCATGCCGACGCCCGTGTCGGTGATCGCGAGCTGGACGTAGCGGCCGGGCGGCAGCCCCCAGTCCGCTTCGGTGGCGTCGGTCGCCGGGGGGCCGATGGTCACGCTCAAGGTGCCCCCGCGAGGCATGGCGTCGCAGGCGTTGAGGCACAGGTTCAGGACCATGGCCTGCAGCAGGCCGGGATCGCCAGCCACCACCGCGGGAGCGGCACCGAAATCGCGGCGCACGCAGATATTGCGATCGATCGAGCGCTCGAGGATGGCTAGCGCTTCTTCGACCGGAGTGCGCAGGTCGACCTGCCGGCGCTGCACCGGGGCCTTGCGCGAGAAGGAGAGCAGCTTGCGCGTCAGGTCGGCGGCGCGTTCGGACGATTGGATGATCGTGCGGACCAACCGATGGTGGGGCGAATCCAGGCCGAGCCGGGCGTCGAGCAGCTCGGCGGCGCCCATGATGCCGGCCAGCATGTTGTTGAAGTCGTGGGCGATGCCCCCCGCCAGCCGCCCGAGAGCGTCCATCTTGTCGGCGCGGTGGAGTCGCTGCTCGGCCCGGTCGAGATCGGCGGCGATGTCCTGGCGGGCCAATTCCGCCTCGGCGCGGTGCGAGAACACGGCCAGCAGGTCGCGCAGGCTGTCGGGGTCGTCGTTCAGGGGGTGGGTGAAGGTGCAGAGCAGGCCGCCGATGCCCTGGCCGTCAGCCGAGCACAGCGGCACGGCGATGCACGCCTGCGGTTGCAGGTCGGACCATGGCTGCCAGCGCGGGTAGATGGAACGGAGACCCTCGGCGACCACCACCACGGCGCCCGTGCGCAGGGCTTCGCACGGCGATCCGGCGATCATCCAGGACAGGTCGGCGCCCAGCGTGCCGTTCCGCCAGCCGGCGACGCAGTGGCTGGTTCCTCCGCGGAATCGCACGACCAGGCAGGACTCGGCGTCGATCTGGGCCGCCAGGCTGCGTGCGATGGCCGGCAAGCAGTCGGCGCCATGCGACTTCCCGACCACCGACGCGACCGCCATGATGCGATCGCGGTAGCGCACCACGTCGCTGATGTCGCGCATCGAGCAACGCAGTCGTGTCGGTCGCCCCTGCCCATCCAGGGCGGCGCACCGCGAACTCAACTGGACATGAACAATGCTTCCATCCGGCCGGACCAATCGGAAGCGCATCGTCGACTGGCTGTGGGCGACGACGGAGTCTGCGCCGAGTCGGGCCTGGCAGCGGGCGAGGTCCTCGCGGTGGACAAATGACAAGAGCGCATCGAGCGTCTGGGCGAAGGAGTCAGGAGCCAATCCGATGAAGGATTCCAGACCATGGCTGCCAGAAACACGGCCGGTGGCGAGGTCCAGTTCCCAGACGGCAAGTCCGGCATCTTGGCTTATCACATCCCACCAGCCTGATGGCTGCTGGTCATGATGGTTCGGCACGTTGCGGTCCACGCCGGAGTATAACCTCCTGGATGGATCATTGCCAGCGCTAGAGCAGGCAGCTTGACCGTGACCTGGAGGATTTCCGCAAATCTTTGGGCTGAATCATTCTACGTATCGGGCGTTGCGGATGGACGTGGTGCGACTCCTTGCTGGTGGCATGACTGCCCGGTGTGACGTCAAGTCGGAGGAAACGAAAAACCCTCGGTTTTCACCGAGGGTTTCGTCTTGGGGACCCCGACGGGGGTCGAACCCGCGGCCTCAAGAGCCACAATCTTGCGCTCTAACCAACTGAGCTACGAGCATGCTAGGGCGTTCCGCCCAGGGTCAACCAGGGGGTGGTTGGTTGGGGTCGATGCGTCGCAGGCCCAGATGGCTGTCGAACTCGAAGTCGGCCTGGTCGGGGTCGGCGGCGTTGTAGCGCACCAGGTTGCGCAGGTGCTCGTAACTCTCGAGTTCGACCAGTTCGAGGAAATGCAGTGCGAATCCGGTGGACCGCGAACGCACGACCACGGCATGGGCGCGGACCTGGATCGCCCCGCCGCGTCCGTCGAGATGCAGGATCGCTGTGCAGGGCGTATCCTCGGGGGGAGCCTCGCCTTCAGCGACGTAGCAGCCGTTCAGGCTGATATCCTTGGTCGTTCCAGACTGCACCCGACCATCGGCGAAGGAGCAGTCAAGGGGAATGGCGGTGCGGACGCGGGTGAACTCTCGCTGGTTCATGCTTGAGCATAAACACGTCCGGCCGTCTGTGCAGCAGGCAAGCGCCGTTCCCCGGCCAGGGGAGGCGATACGCTGATGCCATGCTCAGCCTGACTCGCCGGTTCACCTTCAGCGCCTCGCACCGCCTGGTGTCCGACCGGCTCGACGCGGCAGCCAACGCCTGCACCTTCGGTGCCTGCCAGCGCGTGCATGGACACAACTACCGCCTTGAGGTCAGCGTCTCCGGCGAACCGGATCAAGCGACCGGTTTTTTCTGCAATGTCCTGGAATTGGAGCGCACGGTGCGCGAGTTGGTGGTGTCGCCATGCGATCATCAACTGCTCAACGATCTGCCGATGTTCGCCGGGCAGGTCCCGACCATGGAGGTGGTCGCGCAGGTGTTCTGGAGGCTTCTGCATCCTGCCCTGGCGGCGCGCGGCATGTGCCTGTGCGGGCTGTGTTTCGCCGAGACCGACGAGCACTGGGTCCGGATCGAGGATCGCTAGGTGTCCTGCCGGATGGTGAACAGGCGGTCGAGCTTGGTGATCTCGAGGATGCGCAGGTTCTTCTCATGAAGGCCGGTCAGGATCAGTTCGCCAGAGCGCTTGGCCAGCGTGATGTGGATGGTGACCAGGTTGGCCAGCGAAGGGCTGTGCAGCATGCTCACCAGTCCGAGGTCGATGACGAGCTTCTGCTCCCCCTCAAGCATCGACTCGAGGACCACCGGCACGAACTCGCTGCGCGAGAACATCGGCTCGGTGGTGATGCGGATGCGGCAGACGCCGTCAGGCAGGTGGGCGACGATCATTCGGGCGCAGCATACGGGACCGGGCGGGATCCCGCAATGGTCGGCGATGTCATGGCTGACGACATCCGGCTCCTGAACGCCTGTGAGATCATCCGCCAGTCTCGAGGCGGACCCGGTGGTCAGCATGCGAACAAGACTGCCTCTGGGGTGCGGCTGCGCCATCGTGCTAGCGGCTTGCAGGTCCAGGCCTCTGAACACCGCTCGGGTGCAGCCAATCGGGCGGCGGCATTGCACCGCCTGCGCTTGGCGCTGGCCTGCTCCGTGCGCCGGGGATCCGATCCGTCCTGGCTGCGATCGCATGTGCGGGGTGGACGTCTGTCGTGCGGTCCGCAGGCACCCTCGTGGCCAGGCGTCGTCGCCGTCCTGCTGGATGCCCTGGATGCGGCCGACGGGGATCTGCACGCAGCTGCGGAAACCTGCCGGCTGAGCGCAACCCAGCTGGTCAAGGCCCTGTACGCGGAGCAGCCTGTGCGCGATGCCGCGGATGCGATCCGCAGCCGTGCCTCGCTACCCAGGCTACGCCGTTAGCGTCGGAGCGATAGCAGCTCCGCGATCATCGCCTGGGCTCTGGGGTCGTCGGCGTGCTGCTTGAGCCAGGCCAGCATCGGGTGCAGCAGCTTGTTGCCGACCCGCTCGAGCCCATAGCGCAGTTCGTCGCGGTCGGCGTCCGGCAGCTTGGTGGCCAGTCGAGCCTCCTCGGCGGCGATGACGTCGCGGAAATAACGGGCGACCTGGGCCATCAGTTCGATGTTGCCGGGAGCGGTGGCGCGGCGCCATTCCTCGACCGCCTCGGTCACCAGGGCCTCGGCCGCCGCCACCTCGCCCTGGCGGCTGCCGAGGTTCCGGGCGACCACCCGTTCGAGGTGGTCGATGTTGAAGAGGAAAGCGTCGTCGAGTTCCGCGGTGGAAGCCTCGACATCGCGCGGCACCGCCAGATCGATGAGGGTCAGCGGAGCGCGGCGGCTCTTGAGCGCTGTGCGTACCATCGCGGTGCTGATCACCGGATGGGGTGCGGCGGTGGAACTGACCACGACGTCATGCCCGACTAGGGCCTCGCCGAGCCGCTCCCAGCCGAGGGCCATCCCGCCGATCGCGGACGCCAAATGCGCGGCGCGCTCGGCGCTGCGGTTGACGACGCTGATCGTCCGCACCCCGGCGGCAGCGAGGTAGCGGGCCGCCAGTTCGGCGGTCTCGCCGGCGCCGACCATCAGCAGACGGGCGTTGGCCAGGTCACCGTGGACCTGGCGGGCGAGATCGACCGCCACCGAGGCGATGCTCAGCTTGTGGTCGCCCAGTCCGGTGCGGGTGCGCACGTCCTTGCCGCAGGCGATGGCACGCTGGAACAGGGCGTGCAGCAGGGGGCCGCAGGCATTGGCGGTGCGCGCCGCGTCGTAGGCCCGCCGCACCTGTCCGGCGATCTCGGCCTCGCCCAGGACCATGCTCTCGAGGCCGGCAGCGACCCGGAACAGGTGGTGCGCGCAGGCTGCTCCGGTGCGGACGTAGGCGTGGCGTTCGAGGTCGCCGACCTCGACTCCGGCCCGCTCAGCCATCGCCGCCTCCAGGCGGCTGCGTTCGACCACGCCACCGAGATAGACCTCGAGGCGGTTGCAGGTGCTCACCACGGCGCATTCGGCGACGCCGGGCAGCAGGCGCAGTCCAGCGGCGAGGGCCAGCGGATCGGCGGCGGCGGCGGCCAGGCGCTCGCGCAGTTCGACTGGACTGCGGTGGTGATCGACACCCCAGGCGATGACGGGCGGATCCTCAGCCATGGGCGACCAGGACCTGGCTGAGCGTGCCGACGACGGCGACCGCCAGGCAGGCCAGGGCGGCGATGGCGAGCGAGCGGCGCGACAGGCGGTTGGCCTGGTGCACCGCCAGCACAGCCGCCAGCAGCGCGATCTCGGCCAGGCCGATCAGTGCTGTTGGATGCAGCAACTGGAAGTTCTGCGAGACGCGGATGGCAGCGCCGCCGGTGGCCAGGCCACCGGTCAGCAGGGCGGTCCCCCAGACCAGGCCGCGCTCGGTCAGGCGGTCGAGGGTGGGCAGCGACGGCAGCCGGGTGGCGAGCGGGTCGCCGGACTTTAGCCGACCGACCGCCAGAAGATAGAGCGCCGCCGCCGCGCCGGCCGCCACCAGGGCTGCGAGGTGGGCGGCCATGAAGCCGGCATGCGCCCGTGCGATCCACGAACCGGTGCCATCCTCCGGCGGCGCTCCGACCGAGGCGATCCCCGCGATCGCGATCAGCAGGACCACCGCGCCCAGCGGCAGGGCCATGAGCAGCCTGCTGGGCGCGGAGAGGAAGCGACCGGCGAAGAGCACGGCTGAGACCGCAGCCCAGGCAGCGAGCGCACCGTAGGCGAAGGCGCGATGGCCCGGATCGACCAGGCTGATGGCCAGGCCGATGGTCTGGACGGCGAAGGCGATCCACCACCAGCGCCCGTCGGTGGGCTGGGCCGCATATCCGAGCCGCAGCCACTGCCGGCGCGCCGCCCACAGATAGGCGGCCCCCGCGCCCGCGGTGAGGGCGACGGCGACGAGGTGGATGGGGTCGGTCACTGCGAGAAGCTCGCCGCGGTCACGCCGTTGCGCAGGTCATTGTCGAGCAGTTCGGCGCGCAGACCGAGATAGGCCCCGGGCGTGTCGCCCAGGAGATCATCGACGCCGCCGATCAGCGACCAGCGGTCGTAGAGGCGCCAGCTGGCGGTGGCGCGCAGCAGGAAGTCACCTTCCTCGTAGCGCCGGTCGTCCGTTTCGCGGTCGCGGTCCTTCATCCGCGCCATCAGCCGCAGATCGACGTCCCGCAGCAGCGCCCATTCCGTCCACAGGCCGAACTTCGACTCGATCAATCCGCCCGCCAGGGTCAGGCGATAGCGTTCGAGTCCGTCGTCGGGCAGCCAGCGCCAGCCGAACTGGGCGTTGATGTCGATCGGCACCTTGTCGGGGTCGTCGGCCTCGACGTTGCGGTCGCTTGGCGCGGTGCGGTAGCTGACCCCCAGGTGCCACAGCTTCCAGGCCTGGGGCTCGAGCCGCAGATAGGCCTCTCCGCGGGTCGCACCGCTTTCCAGGTTGCCACCCCCGTCCAGGCCGGCGAAGAACTTCAGCTGGGAAACGCCCTGGGTGAACGGCTTCACCTCGTCGAGGCGTTCGCTGGCGCTGGTCAGCACCGAACTGGCCTGGTCGTGGATGGTGTCCTCCATGACCAGCTTGCCGATCGTGCCCTTGCCGGCGGCGACCTGGGCGGTGACCTTCTCCAGGTTGTCGCCGATGCGGTCGAGTCTCGGGGCGAAGGCCGCCACGCCGGCCATGGCGGTGCGCAGGTCCTCGCGGTTCTCCTGCACGGCGTCGCGGATCTGCGCCGCCGCCTGCGCCAGGTTATCGACCGCGGCGGGCATCTTCTCGGTGGTGGCCTGGATGTTCCGGCGGTTCTCCTCGATCAGCAGGGCGACTTGCGCACCCGCCGCCTCGATGCGTTCGAGCGCCGCTTTGACCGTGGCGCGGTTCTCGGCCACCAGATCGGTTATCTCGCGGGTCATGCGTTCGGCGTTGGCCACCGTCGCCTTGACCGTATCGCGGTTCTCGGCCAGGACGGCCTGCATCTCGGCGGTCAGGCGCTCGGTGTTGGCGATGGCGGCCTTCAGCGTGGCGCGGTTCTCCGCCATCGCATCGCGGATCTGCTGCGATGCTCCCGAGAAGTCGTCGAGGGCCTTGTGCGCCGAGTTGATCGTGCCCTTCACCCCGTCACGGTTCTCATCGAGGATGTCCTGCATCGTGCGCATGACCTCGTCGAACGACGCCGGGTCGTTGCTGCGCAGGGAGGCGACGTTGGCCGAGTTGATCATCTCGCCACCGTCGGACATGATCTCCATGCTGGCGCCGCCGAGCAGGCCCTGGTTGATGCGCACCAGCGAATCCTTGCCCACCAGCACCGCCGGCTTGGCCTGCTCGTCGACCGAGAAGGCCACCTGGATGCGTGGTTCGCCGTTCTCGAGCACCGGCAGCACGGAGGCGACCTTGCCGATCTTGACGCCGTTGTAGAGCACCGGATCGCCGGGCGCGAGCCGGGCGACGCGGCGGAAGTCGACCTTCAGTTCGCCGGTGCCGTTGTTCCCCTTCGAGGTCTGGAAGGAGAACCACACCGCCAGCCCGAGGCCGAGGAAGAACAGTGCGCCGACCTTGAGTTCGGTGGAGAGAGCCATCAGCCGACGTAGCCTTCGGTGAGGGGCCCCCTGGTCGAGCCGGTGAGCATCTGCTGCAGCACCGGATGCGGATTGGCGCGGGTTTGCTCCTTGTCGCCGCAGGCGACGATGCGGCCCTTGTAGAGCAGGGCGATGCGGTCGGCGATCATGAAGGCGGCAGCCATGTCGTGGGTGATGACGATCGAGGTGACCCCGAGCTTGGCCTGCAGGTCGAGGGTCAGTTCGTTGACCCCGTTGACCGTCACCGGGTCCAGGCCGGTGGTCGGCTCGTCGTAGAGGATGATGCGCGGCTGCTGGATGATCGCCCGGGCGATGCCGACGCGCTTGCGCATGCCGCCGGACAGCGCGGCCGGCTTGAGGGAGAGGATCTCCTCCGCCGGCAGGTAGACCCGGCGGAGGGCCTCGACCACGCGGTCGCGCACCTGCGGCAGCGGCAGCTGCTCGACCTCGATCAGCGGCAGGCCGACATTCTCGAGCACGGTCAGCGAGTTGAGCAGGGCGGCGCCCTGGAAGACCACGCCGAGGTTGCGGCGGTAGCGCTCGACGTCGTCCTCGCTGGCCTGGGCCAGGTCGAGGTCGCCGCCGCCAGCGCCGATGCCATGCACGGTGATGCGGCCGTCCTCCGGCCGCAGCATGCCCATCAGATGGCGCAGCAGGGTGGTCTTGCCCGAACCCGAGCCGCCGAGGATGGCGACCGTTTCGCCCTTGTAGACGTCCAGCGAGACGCCGCGCAGGATGTGGCGCGGACCGAAGTGGCGGTGCAGCTCGCGGATGCGGATCATCACCTCGCGTCCCTCGGGGACGCTGGCCGGCACAGCCGGCAGCTCGAGCTCGGTCTTGCCCCAGCGATGCGGTTCGAGTGCGTCGCTCATGGATCCACGAACATGGGACGGAGGACCTGGTTGATCACGGCGTTCAGCAGCAGGTTGGTGATCAGGACGAAGACCACGCAGAGGACCACGGTCTGGGTGGTGCTGCGGCCGACGCCCTCGGCCCCGTCGCTGGTGTTCAGGCCACGGTCGCAGGCGATGGTGGCGATGACGCAGGCGAACACCCCGCTCTTGAGCAGGCCGAACCAGAAGTCGGGCGCACCGAGCAGGGTCTGGGCGCTGTCATGGAACTTGGCCGCGGTGACGCCGAAAAGGATGTTCGAGGCCAGCGAACCGCCCGCCATGCCGACGAAGTCAGCGATGGCGGTGAGCAACGGCATGCTGATGATGAGGGCGAGCAGGCGCGGCAGGACAAGGAAGCGCACCGGGTTGATCGACATGACGCGCAGGGCGTCGACCTCCTCGTTGACCACCATGGTGCCGATCTCGGCCGCCATCGCGGCCCCGACCCGCGCCAGGATGATGATGGCGCACCACAGGGGGCCCATCTCGCGCAGGAAGGTGGCGCCGATGATCGCGCCGAGCTGGTGCTCGACGCCGAACTTCTTCAGCTCGATGCCGGTCTGCATCGCCATGATCATGCCGGTGAGGAAGGCGACCAGGGCCAGCACCATGATCGAGCCGAAGCCGGCAGACTCGATCTGCCGCATCAGCTGCGGCAGCACCCGGCGGACGTTGCCGATCTGGGCGCAGGTGTCGACGAACAGCAGGACGGTGCGGCCGGCGTGGCGGGCCTGGGTCAGCAGCACCGTGCCGGTGCGCTCCGCCGCCTTGCCGGCGTGGCTGCGGGTGACCACCTCGGCGGCGGTGTCCTTGGTCCTGGTGCGTTCGATCACGGCGTGGCCTGCAGTGGAATCCCCCACAGCGCCAAGGCCAGCAATGTCTTGCCGTCGCAGATCGCCCCGCTGGCGGCCAGCCCTGGGAGGTCGGCCCGGGGGACGATGTGCCGCGCGACCAGTTCGCCGTGGTCGCGCGTACCCGGGGATTCGCTCAGGCCTTCGGCGCGATACACGATCATCTCCTCGTCCGAGACGCCCAGGGCGGGGAAGAAGCGCATCATCTCGCTCAGCCGGGAGGCGGCGAAGCCGGCCTCCTCGGTCAGCTCTCGTCTGGCGGTGACCTCGGGCGGCTCGCCGGCCACGCGCGTGCCGGCCGGCACCTCCAGGGTCCAGCGGCGCACCGGGTAGCGCCACTGGCGCACCAGCAGGACCGTGCCCGGGTTCGGCTCGGCCAGGACCACCACCGCACCGGGGTGGTGGATGACGGGACGGACCACCCGGCCATCGCTGGTGTCCCAGGTCTCCTCGTCCATGGCGAAGCGCGGTGAGGCCCACAGGCTGCGGCTGGATTGCAGGATGGGGTCGGACACGGGGCGTGGTTGTAGGGCGCCGTCGAAGCCTGGCAACGCCACGGCCTCCATTGATTCCGCGGGCTGGCCGCCATCGTTGCCGCCCTCCATGCGCGTCAGCCTCTCCTGGATCCGCCGCCTCCTCGCCGCCGATCTCCCTGTCTCCGACCAGGAGCTGTCCGACCGCCTGTCGGTCCATACCTGCGAGATCGAGGCGCTGCACCGCACCGGTCCCAACCTCGACCGCGTGGTCGTGGGCAAGGTGCTGACCTGCGCCAAGCACCCGTCGGCCGACCGGCTGACCTGCACCACGGTCGATGCCGGAGGTCCGGCACCGCTCCAGGTGGTGTGCGGAGCGCCCAACGTCGCCGCCGGCCAGACCGTCGCCGTCGCCACCGTCGGCGCCACCCTGACACTGCCGGGCAAGGATGGCAAGCCGGCCACCATCACGATCAAGGCGGCGAAGCTGCGCGGCGAGCCCAGCCAGGGCATGATCTGCGCCGAGGATGAGCTCGGCCTGGGCACCTCCCACGACGGCATCCTGGTGCTGTCCGACGCACTGAAGCCCGGCACGCCGCTGGCCACCGCCCTCGGCTTGGGCGACGCGGTGCTGGAGGTGTCGAACACCGCCATCACCCACCGTGCCGACCTGTGGGGACAGCTCGGCTGGGCGCGCGAGGCCGCCGCCATCCTCGGTCTGCCCGCCCCGGCCATCCCGGACACCAGCTGGAGCGACGACGCCCAGGGTTGGAGCGTAGCCATCGCCGATCCCGGCTGCCGGAGCTACTGCGGCGCTGTGGTCGAGGGGGTTTCGAACCGCGAGAGCCCGCGCTGGATGCGCGACCTGCTCGAAGCCGCCGGCGTGCGACCGCTCGGCCTGCTCATCGATGTGACCAATTTCGTCATGCTCGAACTGGGCGAGCCGATGCACGCCTTCGACGCCCGCGCCGTGCCCAACCGGCAGGTGCTGGTGCGCCCCGCCCGCCCGGCCGAGCGTCTCGCCACGCTGGATGGCAAGGAACACGAACTGGCCGCCGACGACCTGCTCATCGCGCACGGCGAGCGCGGCTTGGCCCTGGCGGGCGTGATCGGCGGCAGCGCCTCGGCGGTGGCTGATGACACCTCGGCGATCGTGCTGGAGGCCGCCAGCTTCGTCCCCGAGCGCATCCGCCGCACCCGTCTGCGCCACCTCATCGCCACCGACAGCGCTGCGCGCTTCGAGAAGACGGTCCAGCCCGAGCTCTGCCCGGCGGCGATCCACCGCGCCGTCGCCCTGCTGACCGACCTCTGCCCCGGCTGCCGGGTCACCGCCCGCTTCCACGCCGGGGCGGTCGCCGGCGAGGCGGCCGTGGTGCCGTTCGACCTGGCCCTGGCCGATACCCTCACCGGCTTCAGCGACGGTCCGGCCGCCGCGCGCGAGCGCCTGGTCCGCCTCGGCTTCGCCGTCGACGGCCCCGATCATGCCGCCGCGGTGCGCGTGCCGTGGTGGCGGCGCAAGGACGTCACCGCCGCCGCCGACCTGGTCGAGGAGGCCGGCCGCCTCGCCGGCTGGTCGCGCCTGCAGCCGGAAGTGCCGCGTCTGCCCGCGGCCGCGCCGAAGGGCAATCCGCTGCGCACCGCCGAGCACCGCCTGCGCGACGCGTTGTCGGCGCAGGGCCTCGACGAGGTCTGCACCTACGTCTTCGCCTCGCCGGCCTGGTGCGATGCGCTGGCTGTGCCGCTCGAAGCGCGCGTGGCGCTCGAGCACCCGCCGCAGCCGGAGTGGAGCTTCCTCCGGCCCAGCCTGCTGCCCGGCCTGCTGCGCGCGGTGGCCGAGAACCGCAAGCACCTGCCAGCCCTGGCCTGCTACGAGATCGGCAAGCGCTACGGCCCCGGCATCGGCCGCGGCTGCGACGAGGAGCTGGTCGTCACCGGCGTGGTCGCCGCCGCTGCCGACAAGGCGCCGTTCTTCGCCGCCCGCGACGCCGCCCTGGCCGGCCTCGCCGCCCTTGGCCACGCCGCCGGCTTCCGCCCGGCCGAGCCCGGGGTCGATGGCACCGCCGGCCGCTGCGTCGAGCTGCTGGTCGGCGGCGCGGTCGTCGGCGTGGCCAGCGAGGCCCCGCGCCGCCTGCGCGATCTGGCCGGCTGCCCAGAGCGGGTCGGCTGGTTCCGCCTCGATCTGGAACGACTGGTCGCGAAGGCGGGCGAACCGGCCCCGGTGCGCCTGGCCATGCCCAGCCGCTTCCAGAGCGTCGGCAACGACTTCACCTGGGAATGCGACGAGGCCCTGGCCTACGGCACGGTCGAACGCGCCGTGCGCAAGGCCGGCGCTCAGCTGCTCGCCGGCCAGGAGCTGGTCGGCATCTACCGCGGCGCCCCGTACGCCGCCGGCCGCAAGGCGGTCACGGTGACGGTGACGCTGCAGAGCCAGGACAAGACCCTGGAGGAGGCCGACATCCAGGCGGTGCGCGAGCGCATCATCGCGGCAGTGGCGGCGACCGGGGCCGTGCTGAGAGGGTAGGATGAGGCGCGTCTCACCGGCCCGTCGGCACAGTTGCGGCTACTCGCCGCTGACGGCGTCCAGCTTCAGGATGACGGCCACACCCGCGGGTGGCGGGCAGGTGATGTAGCCGATGGCTCCAGGTGTCTGCGCAACATAGGCGGCGACCGCCTGGTCGTCGGCCAGCAGCTTCGGCATGGTTCCGTTACCGGAGAACATCAGCTTCTTCCAGCCGTTGAGGAACTGCTGACTGCTCTTGCCGAGGTGGCGCATGAGGCCGTCGTGGCCCGGCCCGGACCCAGCGGCAACCACCAGGACGATCCGCCCATCCGGCCACAGGGTCCGCTGGCCGACGAACATGGCACGGATGTCGTTTTCGCTCAGCGCAGTCGGCCGCCCCGGAGGGTGCATGATGATGCAGTCGGCCGCGTGGGCTGCGGCGATCATACCTGACGCGAACAGGATCCTGAGGAGCGGGGACAGGCGCATGGGCTCAGAAATCGAAGGACGTTTTCACGACGAACAGGGTCCAGTCATCTGACTCGTATGCGCCGGGCGTCGGCTGGTCGGCAGCGCGGAGGAAATACATCCCTTTGATCCGTTGGACCTCTGCTTTCAGCAGCCAATGCGGGGTGATCGACCAGCTGGCCGCTGCGCCGACGGCCCGCGTCTGGTCGGTAAATGCATAGTCTTCCGGATAGCTGCCCGCGTAGCGCAGGTTATGGGCCTGGAGCAGCACTTGCGCCCGCCACGCCGGGGTGAATTCCCAGCCGGCGGAGAGGTAGCCCCCGTATCCGGACTGCTTCCAGTCGTCGGACTCGACCTCCTCGGGAGCGGCGCCCCTGTATGAGGAACGACCCTGATTCGACCACCAGACGAACTCCGAGGCGATGCTGAGTCCGCCCTGGTTGTACTCGAGCGAGGCGATCAATTCGTCGTAGCGGGGAGAGTCGTCGGCGAGGAGCGATCCTTCGGCGTCGGGATCGGCCGGCGCGAAGGTGGTGTTCCATTCGTCAAGTCCCAGCATCGACAGCTTGAGTGTCAGCCCTTCGCTGGGCAGCCAGGAGAGCTGGACACCCCATTGCCGCTTCAGTTCCGATGCATCGACCGTTTCCTCGTATACCTCGAGCATCGGATCGTCCGCGGGAACCTGCTGCGTGCCGAAGACGGCGCCGATCCTGAAGCTGCCGAAACGGGTGTCGGGCGAGCGGATTTCGGCGCCGATGCCGTCGAGAGCCAGATAGAGCCGGCGCCAGGAGTTGTAATAGACCGATTCGGGCAGGAATACGCTGATCCGGCTCAGGTCGAGGTCGCGGAAATCATTGTAGAGGCCATGACCGGTACGGATCCGCCCGACTTTGAGGTCGGCTTCCCATCCCTGCAGCGGCAGGGTGTACACGGCGTTCGCCCAGTCGATCGATAGGGCGTTGTTGTACACCCGACCCATGTCCTGCGACATGATCTGGATCCCCAGCCGCAGCCTCTCCTCGGGTCTGCAGATGACGTTCAGGCCGATCTCGCGGAAGTCGAGGCTTCCGCCGTCGCCGGTGGCGGGGTGGTAGTAGCCATTGTCGCTGGTCAGGACGTAGCCTTGGCCGATGAAGCCATGGATCTGCACATCGACGGCATCGCCGGCTGCCAAGCCGGCCTGGAAGCCACCGAGGACAAGCAGGTTGGCGAGCAACGGAAGCCGGCCATTCGCCCGGCGTGCGGGAAGCCTAGCGGGGCTCCGCCCCAGCCCAGGGCTGATTCTTGGCGTCGCCCCGCTAGCCGGCTGTTGCTGCAGGGGCTGCGCCCCCGCAACCCCCGAGTCCTTTCGTCCTCGACTTTGACTCGGCGAGTCAAAGTCCACGTCCTCAAGGACTCTAGATGGCACGGGTATCGATCTCCCTGGTTCGGCTGAGGTCCTGGAGGATGCAACTGAATCGCGCGCCTGCCTGGGAGCGCCATGCCGAAAGGCTCAGTTCGACCGGGAATTCATGGCCGGAGCGGTGGCGACCGCGCAGGCTGATCGTCGCCCTGGTGCCGTCGTCAACGGTCAGGAACCGCTCCAGCCGAGTGCGCAGGTCTCCTCCGGACAGTTCGGGCAGCACCTGGCTCAGGGAGCCTCCAAGAACAGCGGCGGCATCCCATCCGAACAGGCGTTCGGCGCCCGGGTTCCACAGTTCAATGCCGCCGTCGGCGTCGAGAATGACGATGGCGGCCGGTGCGGTGTCGACCACCGAACGGAAGCGCTCTTCGGATAGGCAGAGTTCGGCATTGGTGCGCTGCGATTCGGTCATCGCATCGACCAGGAGCAGATTGGTCTCGGAGAGGGTGTGGGTGCGTTCCTGCACCGCCAGCTCCAGGCGTCCGACCAGGCGCCCAACCTCGCTGGCCAGCGACCATTTCACCGACAGGGTATGGGCGATCTGCAGCACCTCGACCACGTCGAATGGCTTCTTGAGGATGAGCAGGCGGTCCGAAGCCCCGACGCGGGCGAAGATGTCCTGCCAGGAGTAGTCGGAATAGGCGGTGCAGATGACGAGTTGCAGCTCCTGATCGGCCGTCCACAGGCGGGTGATCGTCTCCATGCCGTCCCAGCCCGGTGGCATGCGCATGTCGACGAAGGCGAGGGCGTAGGGCTGGCCTGCGGCACGGGCCTGCGTCGCCAGGCGCAGGCCCTCCTCGCCCGAAGTCGCGCCATCCAGCGAGAACTCCGCCTCTGGCCGGTTCGCCTCTTCCGCGCCGAACAACTGCGCCTCGGCCGCGTCCATCGCGCTGTCGCGTCGTGATGGCGAGGCGAGGATCTTGCGGAAGTCGGCGTGGATGTCCGGGTTGTCGTCTATGACCAGGATCCTGCGGTTTACCGTGTGGTTGGCGGGGATCCTCATGACTGGGTCCTTCCGATCGGTAGTTCGAGTTCGAAGCGCGCGCCGAGCCCAAGGCCCTCGCTGTGCACCGATAGGCGTCCGCTCATCTCGCTAGCGGCGTTGGCGCACCGATGCAGGCCGAAACCGTGCCCATGCGGCTTGGTGGTGAAGCCGTGGCTGAAGATGCGCGTCAGGTGGCCAGCTGGGATGCCGATGCCGTTGTCCGCCACCCAGATGCGGATCCGGGTGGCGTCCGCCTGGGCGAGGCCGACCTCGAGCCGGCGGGTCGCCGGTTTAGCCTCGACGATCGCCTGGCGGGCGTTGCCGACCAGGTTGACGAGGATCTGCAGGATCTTGTGGCGGTCGAGCAGCATGATCGGCAGGTCGCCGAAATCCCGGTGCACCTCGACGGCGTCACGCTCGAGGCTCGACTGGTTGAGGCGGAGGGCATCCTCGCAGATGTCGACCAGGCGGACCGGAGCCAGCACGGTCGATCCGCCGGCGCGGGCGTAGGTCTGCTGCATGCCGACGATGGCCTTGATGTGGTCAACGGCCGCGATCAGGTCGCGCGCCTCGGCCTGCAGGGCGGCGTGCTCGTTGGCGATATGGCCGGCGAGCAGGACGAGATAGCCGGCGAGCTGCCGCCCGCGCGGATCGCTGCGCAGGAAGTCGGGAATCGAGGCGCCCTCCTGCAGGAGCTTCGCGCTGCGTTCGAGGTTGCCCAGGCGCGGATCGGTCAACCGTTCGGCCAGCTGGCTGGCCGAGATGTTCACGCTGTTGAGCACGTTGCCGACGTTGTGCAGCACGCCGGTTGCGATCTCGGCCATGCCGGCCTGGCGATGGGCGTCCTCCAGTTCGGCCTGGCTGCGCCTGCGTTCGGTGATGTCGCGCTGGATGGCGACCAGGTTGCCCACCGATCCATCCGCCTCGCGGATCGGCGATACATGCCATTCAGCTGGATAGTCTGCGCCATCCTGCCGCCGGCAGATGATCTCGGCGACTCCGTCCTTCCCGTTGGCTGCGGCAGCGAACAGGCCGGCGAACAGGGGGCGGTCGGTGGCTGGTCCGGCGAGGAGGCCGAGGTCGCGTCCCCGCACCTCGGCCTCGCTCCAGCCGGTCACCTGGGTGAAGGCGGGGTTGACGTGGATGATGCGGGCCTGTTCCGGCGTCGGCCCGGGAGTTGTGACGACCACGGCTTCGTTGATCTGGTTGATCGCCGCCTCGAGCAGGCGCAGGGCGCGCTCGGTGCGCTCGCGCTCGATGATCTCGGCCCGCAGCGCGCTGTTCTTCCCTGAGAGCTCGCCAGTGCGCTGCCGCACGGTTTCCTCGAGGCCGAGGCTCAGTTGGCGCAATTCGCCGATTCGCGCCTGGACGGCCTCGCGCATGGCGGCGAAAGAGGCCGTCAGCCTTCCCAATTCATCATTCCGCTCAACCGGCAGGACGGCGTCGTAGTCGCCACCGGCCAGTCGGTCGCTGGCCAGCAGCAGGGCCTTCAGCCTGCGCGACCAGAAGAACAGCACCAGCGCAATGACCAGCAGCGTGCAGGTGACGATGCCGAGGAACGCGGAAATGGTGACGATGCGCTGCTGATGCAACGCCAGCGTGGCGTCGTCCAACCCCTGGCGCAGGTGGCCGGCCAGGACGGACATCTGGGCGTTGAGCGCATGCCGGATGGCGTGGGCCTCGTCACGCAAACCGCTGGCCATGGCTCGTACCGCATCTGCCGTGTCAGGGGAGGTCATCTGCAGGTAGGTTCGTGCTGCCGTCGCGGTGAACGCCTGGTGGCGGCCAGCCAGGGTTTGAGCCTTGGTGCGCTCTTCGGTTCCGAGGTACGGCAAGGCGCGGATTTCGGCCAGCATCTCCTGCACCCTGGCGCTGCTCGCCGCCGCCTGGTGGATGGGCAGGTGTTCGCCACCGACCACGCCATCCTCGTACAGCCGCATCTGCGCCTCGAAGGCATGGCGGGCTTCCTGGTAGTGGATGGTGGCCGGGAACAGAGCCCGGGTGGCGGAGTCCATGCGCTGCTCGTTGCGGTAGGCGAGCCAGACTCCGACGGCGACGGTGGCGCAATAGCCGGCCACTACGGCGCCGATGCTCAGCCAGAACTTGGTGACGACGCGCATGGCTGGCTACCACGCGATCCGTCCGCCATGCAGGCGGAAGCAAGGATGGCGCACGGGCGCGACGAGGGTCTCCTGGCAGGAACCCAGGACCACCGTGACGCCCGGACGGGCGGTGCCGGTGACTTCAATGGCAGCGGGGATGCGGTGCCCGGTGCGTTGCGGTCCAGACTGGGTGAGGTTGATGACGGCGCGCGCCTCGGTCAACCGCTTGAGCTCCTGCCGGTAGGACTCGATCAGTCCGCGCAGTTCCAGCGCGCGGGCGTCGTAGCTATCATCCAGGGCGTAGGCGTCCATGTCGCGTGCGACCTGGTTGCAGCGCAGACGCAGTTCCGCCGTGCGACGCCCAAGCGCAGGCAGGCTGCTGCGGGCCTCGTTCGCACGATGCTCGAGCAGGGGGTCCCGGCCTACCTCGATCCTGGCGGCCTGGTCGGCTCCCGTGCCGAGGTGTTCGCAACGCAGTCCGTTGGCGGCGACGATGGAGCCCCCGATCACCTCCTGGATCGATACCGTACCTGTCGCCAGTACCTCGCAGTCGCGGGCCTGACCGAGCACCGCGACGCGGTTGGCCTTGATCCGCCGGGAGACCATCCGCGCTGCGAGGAGGTCGCCATGCGCCTTCACCCGCTGCGAGCCGGGTCGGATCTCGTCCCGGACCAGCAGGTTCCCCCGCGCCGAGACGCGGGAGTCGCCGACCGAGCCGAGGACGATGATGTCGCCGGCGCTCTTCACCCGCAGGCCATCGCCGATGTCGCCATGGATCAGCAGTGGCAGTGGACTGTCGATGTCGCCGCGCACGCGATCGACGTCGCGCATCTCCATGAGTTGGAGTACGCGCATGCAGCCGGACGCGTCACGGTGGGCGATGCCGGCGGTGGCCGCCTCCACGGTCAGCGCATCCTTCTCGCAGAGGCGGGTCCCCTGGCCGCCGAAACGTCCGATGTCGATGTCGCGAACGGCAGCGGGCTGCTGGCTTCGGCCGTGCACATCCATGCCGGCCTGGCCAGGGGTTGCCGGCAGCACGCAGACCAGCGGGTCGCCGGCACGGACCAGGCGGCTCCGCACCATGGCGGCGAAGTCGAATGCGTCGAAAGCCTCCAACCGCGGCAGGAGGAAGGGGTCAAGCATGTACTCGAGCGTCGCCGGACTGCCGCTGATCGTCGGCAGGCCCCGGGCGATGACGATGCGCCGCGCCTTGGCCGCCGGGATGGCCGCTGCCGCGAAGCCCTCGGGCAGGTGCCCGAACACCACCCTGGCCCTGGTCAGGCAGGCCAGCAGGGGGCCTCTGGCGATCCACTCCCCAGGGGCCAGGCCGATCCAGGCCTGCTCGGCCGAGAATTCGATCTGCACCAGGACGTTCTGCCGTTCGCGTACCACGCACCCAATATCCGGAATCCGGGCGCGATGGCAACGACTCCAGCGGGATCGGTGGACGCGACCGGCGCCGTTGCGCGGTTGATCGGCCGCCGCGGCGGGCATCCTCCCGCCCCTCCATGAGCCAGATCGATCTTGAACCCGTCAAGGGTACGCGCGACTTCTACCCCGAGGACCTGCGCTTCCGCAACTGGCTGTTCGGCCACATGCGCGCGGTCGCCCGTTCGCTGGGCTACGAGGAATACGACGCCTGCGTGCTCGAGCACGCCGATCTCTACATCCGCAAGGCCGGCGACGAGATCACCCGCCAACTCTACGACTTCAAGGACAAGGGCGACCGGCATCTGTCGCTGCGGCCCGAACTGACGCCGTCGCTGGCCCGCATGGTCATGGCCAAGGGAGCCTCCCTCGCCTTGCCGGTGCGCTGGTTCGCCATCCCGCAGTGCTTCCGCTACGAGGAGACGCAGCGCGGCCGCAAGCGCGAGCACTTCCAGTGGAACATGGATGCGGTCGGCGTCGCCAGCGTCGCAGCCGAGGCCGAGCTGATGAGCGCCCAGGCCGAGCTCTGCCGCCGGGTCGGCCTGAAGCTCGAGCCCGGAGCCGATCCTGAGGTCATCTGGCGCGTCTCCAACCGCCAGGTCCTCGGCCATTTCCTCGCCGGCATGGGCATCGATGGCGAGCTGTTCGCCGCCGTGTGCGTGCTGATCGACAAGCGCGGCAAGATCAGCGATGCCGAACTTTCTGCCGAGCTGGGCAAGATCGGTGTCGACGCCGGCAAGGCGGAACGCATCCTCGCCCTGCTCGACGTGCGCGGCCTGGATCAGCTGGCCACCCAGGTGCCGGCCGACAATCCCGGCCTGCTCGCCTTGCGCGAACTGACGGAACTGGCTGCCAGCCTCGGCATCGATCATCTCATCCGCATCGACCTGTCGGTGATCCGCGGCCTGTCCTACTACACCGGCACGGTGTGGGAGGTCTTCGCCCAGGCCGGCACCTTCCGCCGCGCCATCGCCGGTGGTGGCCGCTACGACCGCCTGTGCGAGCAGCTCGGCGGCGCCGCCGTGCCCATGGTCGGCTTCGGCTTCGGCGACATCCCCATTCGCGAAGTGCTTGAGGAACTTGGACGCATGCCGCCGCTGCCGCGCGGTCTTGATGACGTGGTCTATCCGATGGGAGCGAAGCAGTTCGCCGTAGCCAACCGCATCGCCGCCCACCTGCGGGCCCAGGGGCGCACGGTTGCGGTCGACTACAGCCTGCGTCGCTTCAAGCATGTGGTGCAGCGGGCCGAGGACGACGGCGCCCAGCGTCTGTTCATCCTTGGCGGCGACGAGGTCGCCAAGGGCGTGTGCAAGGTCCGCCGCCTCGGTGCGGAACGGGTCGAGACGGAGACGCCGCTTGCTGAACTCGGCGCACGGTAACCACCCAGGTCCAACCCCATCGCATAGCGATGGGCGGCCGCCGAGCAGCGGTGGCGGCATACAATGGGGCGGAGCCCCATGCCGCCACGGTTTCGGAGCGCAGCGATGAAACCGAGCTGCGACAAAGGCCGGGGGGCAGGCCCGTAGGGCCGCGGGCGCGAAGCCCCCGAACTGGCTGCCGCCGAGCAGCGGTGGGCGGATACAATGGGCGAAGCCCATCCGCCCACGGTTTTGGAGCAGCTGCGACAAAACCGAGCTGCGACAAAGATACTACCACCGAATCAAGACCTTCTTTGCAGTTCATGCCGTAGGGATAGGCTACCCGACGAGCCGATCGGA
>JFJP01037199.1_pt1 | contig 45252 bp, 39 predicted proteins | sample 431651 | NCBI WGS metagenome assembly JFJP01 (sample SAMN02602958, study PRJNA72255) | Microbial mat metagenome, whole genome shotgun sequencing project. | biome: fresh water; feature: sink hole; material: water; isolation source: purple microbial (photo- and chemosynthetic) mats found in...
GGAATTTGTACCCAATAAGGCCTATCCTTTACCAATGCTGGCACCCGACAAGAAGGCCGTTGTCACTTTTATCAATCACGCGACACTGCTTCTCCAATTAAAAGATCTCAATGTTTTGACCGATCCCGTTTTTTCAGAAAAAATCGGGCCGGTTCAATTGTTGGGAATAAAACGCGTGAGAGGCCCTGGTTTAAAAATTGAAGAGCTACCTAAAATTGATGTCATCATCATTTCTCACAATCATTATGATCACATGGATCTTGAATCACTAAAAAAACTGGATGAGAAGTTTCATCCCTTGTTCCTAGTCCCTTTAGGAGATGAAAAACTTCTAAAAGAGGCCGGCATTCAGAATGTTCGTGAAATGGATTGGTGGGAAGAGCAAGTGATAAGGGAGCATAAAATAACTTTTACTCCCGCCCAGCATTGGTCTGCCCGCGGGCTCTTTGATAAATGTGAATCTCTTTGGGGGAGCTATTTTATTCATTCACCGGAATTTAAGACCTATTTTTCGGGTGATACAGGATATGCAGCTCATTTCGCTAATACTCGTTTGCGCTTAGGAGCGCCGGATCTTTCTCTACTGGCCATTGGCGCTTATGCCCCTCAGGTCTATATGAAAATTAATCATATGGATCCGGAGGAAGCTTTTATGGCCCATCAGGACCTGAATTCAGGATTTTCAATCGGTATGCACTATGGAACCTTTCCACTGACCGATGAAAAAATAAATGAACCTGTTGAAAGGCTTCAAAAAATATCTAATGAACAATTTCTTGTTTTGGATCAGGGCGAGTCTCGAGTTTTTTAATTAGGCGTGATGTGAAATTCCCGCTGGATTCGTTCTTTTTCTTCTTCAGGGAATTTATTTCCATCAATTGAAAGATGTCCCAGATTTTTCATCATTTTTATTTGGTCGGGAAACTTCATAAACTGATTACCATCAAGATTCAGTCTTTTAAGTTTTTGCAACTCTTTGAATGAGTGGGGGAGATCTTTCAGTTTATTACCCGGCAGATGCAGTTCCTGCAACTGAGTGCACATCGAAATTTCTTCAGGTAGCTTTTCCAGTCCTGAGCTTTTAATGGTGAGGAATTTTAAAGGAGCATTGATCTTTCCCAGAGGTAGAAGAAACATTCTCATGGGAGTTTCAATGATTTTCAGATTTTCTAAGGAGGGAAGGGACAAAATACTGGATAGGTCTCCTGAGAATCTTTCCCATTTAATGGAAAGCACTTTTAATTTTTCAAGGCCTCGAATTTTATCCGGGAATGTCTCGCATACCCCTTCTAGGTAAGCTTCTTCTAAATGAGGCAAATCAAAAATCTCAAGAGGGAATTGCGAATTGGGGAGAGTGAGTTTGATCGCCTTGACTTCTTCACGTTCTTTTAATGCCGTAGTGAGATTTTTATAAAGTTTCATTATTCATGAAACTTAAAGCACTTGTCATTGGCCCAAAGTTTATCCGGTAGTTGGCATTCTTTTGAACTTTTTCTTTGGCATGGATAGCGACGCCGAGTCCTGCCTTGAGTAACATTGGTATATCGTTGGCGCCATCACCAATAGCAACCACTTGATCAAGGCTTAACTTTTCTTTGGCAGCTAAATCAATAACGATCTGCTCTTTGGCCGCGGCATTGATCACAGGCCCTAATACTTTTCCAGTCAGAAGATCTCCCTCAAATTCAAGATCATTGGCAAAGAAGTAGTCCATTTTGAGTTTTTCTTGGACGCTTTTAGCAAAGTACTGGAAGCCACCCGATGCTATGGCAGTTTTGATGCCGAGACTGCGAAGAATTTGCATAAACTCCACAGTTCCGGGTGTGAAGATGAGTTTATCCAGAATGTCTTCCATGTGTTTCCGATGAAAGCCCTTAAGTAAAGAGACCCTCTCACCTAAAGACTGATCAAAATTCAGATCCCCGTTCATCGCTCTGGCCGTTATGACCTTCACTTGATCACCTACACCATGGCGAAGGGCCATTTCATCTATCACTTCTGCAGTGATGAGTGTGGAGTCCATATCAAAAATAACCAGACCCTTTTTGGACTCAAATATATTTTTGGGGATCAGGGCGATATCAATTTTATACACGTTGGATATATTCAGCAGAGAAGCTTTAAGAGAGAGGAGATCAAGCTGCACGGATTCTATGTGATAATAGAGACCTTTCTTTTTTCTTTCTGATTTTTTAATCAGGCATTTGAAATGGGTGAGAATAGTTTTTATTTCACTTCGAAATTTATCCGGAATGATCTGGTCTGTGACACAGACAATAACATTTTCTAAAATCACACGGTGTCTCTAGTTTGCTTTTGTTCTTTTTTCGTACGTTTTTTCTCGGCGCGATTTTCCTGAAGTTTCTTAATCATATGGAATGAGTAGAGGAAAGCTGACCAGAGGGAAAGGAGCGCAGAAATATAAATCAGAATGGTTCCAATGAGAGGAAGATCCATCCATAAAAACTCATCGTAAATCATGAGCATCGGGATCGCCACCATCTGTGTTCCCGTTTTCCACTTACCCATTGAGCTGACTGGAACGTCCACTCCTTCAGTTAAAGCGAGAAGACGCAAAGAGGTCATATACATTTCCCGAACGACCAGGATGATCACCACAATCGGATGAACATGGTCCACTGCCAGAAGCATAATAAGAGAAGAGACGACTAAAAATTTATCTGCAATAGGGTCTAAAAATGATCCGAAGACCGTGACGATGTTTCTTTTGCGGGCAATATAGCCGTCTAAAAAATCCGTGATACTGGCCACCACAAAAATCCAGCACGCAATGTGGCCCAGCCAAGGCTGATAGGCCAAAAGAAAGGCCGGTGTTTCTTCACTAAAATAGAGTGTTAAAACCACCACAGGGATCATCAACATTCTGAAGAATGTTATGCGGTTGGGTAGATTGTCGATTTCAAGGTCATTAATTTCCATGTAGGCCAATTTTATCAGACAATTAACTTCAAGCAAAAAGAAACCTTTACCTAGCTTGGAGGAATAGTACTTAAGCTATTACAATAAGAGAATATTTGAGGTGAAAAATGGAACGACGACTAAATTTGATTAAATCTGATTTTGAAAAACATGAGAAACGTGTATTGCCACGCTTCCCATTTTGCTACTTGACGTTTAAGTCCGACGAGACTGCTCGCGTATATGAAGTCAAAGACATCTCCCACACAGGAATGCAGATTTCACTTAAAGAAGAGGGGCATAATTTCCAAGCTGACTCAGTCCTGAAGGGAAGTATTCACTGGCTGGGGAAAAATTTGGACATTGCAGGAACAGTAAAGTGGTCAACCTCTAACCGCTTAGGTGTGGAGTTTGTTAAACGCCGCGAGGTGATGGAGAAGGTCCAGGACTTTTTAAATATCAAAGAAATTGTGAAACGTCTCAAGCCACTCCATAAAGTTGAAGGGGGACTAGAAATACCTCCTCGTCTTAAATACTGGCTAAGATCCGATGGGCCGGTTGAGTTATTTGTCTGGCAGCATGGGGATGGAGAAATCGCTAAGGTCCAGGTGCTATTTTTGGAAGTTTTTGTCGAGTGGGAAGACGGCGCAGGACTTAAAACAGGTCGCATTCTTTCAAAACGTAATGTGGATTCACCGCTTCTCACTGAAGATGAGTGGGTTTTTCAGATGGACCAAGACGCTGACGTCGAAAAACTGGTTAAAGTAAAAGAACTGATCGCTCTCATCCCTCAGGAACAACTCCCTGCGGAAGTTCAAACCTTTATGGTGCGTCAATTGAGTTAAATCTTCATAGAGCAATTCAATTCGAGTATCATGTTGGGGATTAACTCTTTTCAGGGACTAAAAAAATGAACCGAAATCTCGCAATGGAATTTGTCCGCGTAACAGAGATGGCCGCAATAGCCTCTGCACGTCTTATGGGTCGTGGTGATGAAAAAGCCGCAGATCAGGCAGCAGTGGACGCCATGAGAGCGATGCTTGATTCTATTGATTGCGATGCCACTGTGGTGATTGGAGAAGGTGAGCGTGATGAAGCTCCAATGCTCTATATTGGCGAGAAGGTAGGAACTGGTACTGGAATTAAATTAGAAATTGCTCTTGATCCCCTTGAAGGAACAACTGTTTGTTCAATTGGCGGACCAAATTCAATCTCCGTTATGGCGATTGGAGAAGTCGGTGGACTTTTGCATGCACCAGATACTTATATGTTGAAGCTTGCTGCTGGTCGCGAGGCCAAGGGGATGCTTGATATTCGTCAATCCCCAACTGAAAATCTTAAGCGCTTAGCTGAAATTAAAAAATGCCGTGTCGCTGATCTGACTGCCATTATTCTGGATCGTCCTCGTCACAAAGATTTGATTGAAGAAGTAAGAGCGGCAGGTGCTCGAATCAATCTTATTGGTGACGGTGATGTTGCGGCTGCGATTTCAACTGCGACTCCAAATTCCGGCGTCGATATTCTCTTTGGTATCGGTGGAGCTCCTGAAGGCGTTATTGCAGCTGCTGCTCTTCAGTGTCTAGGGGGAGAGTTTCAGGGGATTTTAAAACCAAGAAACCAAAGTGAAATTGAACGTGCTCTTAAAATGGGTATTGATGATATTAACCGCGTCTTCAAAATTGATGACCTGGCCAAAGGGAACCTGATGTTTTCTGCCACTGGTGTGACCACTGGTAACTTCCTTGATGGAGTTATCTTTAAACCATGGGGCTGCTTAACTCATTCACTCGTTATGAGAAGCGAATCGGGAACGATCCGTCAGATTCGTGCTGAACACCACTTTGATAAAAAACCGAGATATTAAAAAGGATTTTAAATGGCCCGCGCAGACAAAACTGAAGTTTATGATGTTCCTGTTGAAAAATTCTATCAGGCGATTATTGATTATAAAAAATACACTGAATTTGTAGATGGCTGTAAAACTGTCGTTGTAGAAAAAGAGTCACCAGAGGGCGCAGTGGCCAAATTCACTTTGAGTATTATCAAAGAGATTTCTTACACGATTAACTTGAAGCATACTCCTAATAAAGAAGTCAGCTGGACATTGGTTACTGGTGACATGATGAAAACCAATAACGGTAAATGGACACTTAAAGATCTTGGAAATGGCAAGACTGAGGTGAACTACAATCTTGAGATTGAGTTCAAAGGGTTTCTTCCTGGTCTGGGCCTGATTGAAAAAACGTTGGTGAATACAAACTTACCAATGACCATGAAAGCTTTTTGTAAAAGAGCACAGGGACTCTAAAATGGAAGAGAAAGAAAAAGAAAAAGACGGCAAGATTGGGGATCTTTTAAAAAAAGTCCTCACGACCGGTGTTACTGCAGCCTTCATGACTGAAGAGGGTGTCAGGGCCGTTTTAAAAGATCTGCCTCTTCCTAAAGATATGGTTGGATCTCTTGTGGAAAATGCCAAGCACACAAAAACAGAATTTGTTGCTTCCGTTAAAAATGAACTTAAAATGTATCTGGATAAAATTGATCTCACTAAAGAGATTGATAAAATTGCAGAGAAGTACGATTTTGAAATTAAGGCCACTATCAGCTTGAAAAAGAAAAAGAAGGGCAAAGGTAACGAGGTTGAATCCTAGTCAAAACCTCGCCAGGATACAAGGCCAGCTTCCCGCTGGCTCCAACCTGCTCATTGTTTCTAAAACCCGTCCATATCAAGACATTCAGGCCTATTACGATATTGGTCACCGTGACTTCGGTGAAAATAGAGTTCAGGAACTTTTAGAGAAATCTGAAATATTGAAAAGCACATGTCCAGATATTCGCTGGCATATGATTGGGCATCTTCAATCCAACAAAATTAACCAACTTTATAGTGTTCACAATCTCTGGGCGATCCATTCGGTGGATGATCAGGATTTGCTTGAGAAGTTACTCAAGGCCGAAGCCAAGCTATCCTCGAATCTCAATCTTTTTCTTCAGTACAACACTTCTAGGGAAGAAGAAAAATCCGGATTTGAGGACTATGAATCTCTTAAAAAAGCGGCTTTGCTTTTTCCTGCCAACTCCAAAGTGAAACTCTATGGTCTCATGACCATGGGAACTCTTCGCACCGAGAATTTTGAAGGCGAGGCAAGACGGTGCTTTCATGAATTGAACCAGATCAAGGATCGGCTCTCTCAAGAGCTCTCTTACCCTCTCCAGACCTCTATGGGGATGAGTCAGGACTACCAGATAGCTCTGGAGGAAAAGGCCAATTGGATCCGCCTGGGAACCATGCTTTTCATCTAATTTTTAGTGCCTTTTGACCGATAAGATCTACATGCGAAACCTCTCAATTACTTTTTTTATCCTGCTTGTATCAGCCGCCTCATACGGTACAGGGCCGCTGGATTGTGGAATTGAAACGACAACTCCTGCCATCCGAAAAGGCGAAGTGAAAATTGCCTACGCCTGTGAAGATTTTCCAGTGCCTGAACTCAAAGTCGAGAGAGAAGTGATCTCATTTTATGATGAAAAATCAGATCTGATTCTTCGCTCCCGTATGAGCAAGGACGATCCCGCTAAAAAAGATGTAACAATAAAATTTCGGCCTAAAGATCAGAGCGAGACAATTGAATTAGAAAAACTTCTTTATGAGTCCATCAAAGAACATCCAGGATTTAAATGTGAAGCAGATGTCTCCTACGGCGAGAGTGGAAATAAAAATGTGAACTCATGTTCACTTACGACTGGCACTCATGATCTGACTAATGAGCATCAGGCCTTTGCTCAAATGAGAATCTCAAAGCTGGAAAGTGAAGCATGCGAGTTTTGAAAAAGGCCTATCAATTGAGCGATGGGATGTTAAAAATAAGCAGGGCCAGGAGCTGTGTATTTTAGAGGTTTCGGCCAAATTTGAAGTCCCAAAGGAGCCACAAACCGATCTTCCTGAGCGTTTAAAAGCTTCCGCCGATGAGGCGATGGGCAAACTACTTGCTGCCACCCCCGACAAAAAGCCTGATGCCCATCAGGGAAATAAGACCGCTCGGGCCCTAAGCTTCGCTCAGGCGCCCTAACTTCAGAAACTTAATTTAAGGGACAATCTTTAACTGCTCTGACTAACACAGAGGTCGTTTCTGGAATTACAGAACCAGTTACACAAATAATATTTCCCTTAGAAAAACTTTGAAGGTCTGCCTCCACTTCATCAGTCAGAGAAACCAGCACATTCTCCGTAGAATTGTCTACTTTGCTCACTCGTAATATGCCTTTTGAGGGCAGACTTGAAGTACTGATGACCTTAAACTTAAATTCGGCTGCACAAACATTCATCGCAGTCATGGCACCAATTATCGAAGCTAGTGCTAGGGTAGGTTTTAGTTTCATGTTTGAAGATCCTTGTTTTTCTGAGTTTTAGAGCGCATTTTTACTCGATTGGGAGTGATATGTATAAGCTAAACTTATAAGTCCCTGTAAATCTTCTATGGTATTTATCAGCTAGCACCCATCTAATTTTTTTTATGGACGACCCATGTCATTGGATATTATTTAGATGGTACTACGAACTTAATAGGGAGGGCCGTCATGGACGCCATTCGAAAAGTACCTGAACTTAGCTTGATGAGTTTTTTGAACGGGAGCAATACGGACAAAACCCGTTTCGTGGACAATCTTTTTTCTGGTCTTAAAGATTACGGATTCATCGTTTTAGTTGATCATCCGGTTGATCACGCAGTCACTAGTAAAGCATATGACCTTATTCATGAATTTTTTCAAATGCCTGAAGCTGCTAAAAGACAATACGTTTGTAAAGAAGGCGGCGGTCAGCGTGGTTATACTGCCTTTGGTGTTGAGCATGCGAAAAATTCACCTTATCCAGATCTTAAAGAATTCTGGCATGTAGGTCGTGACGTAATAACAAATCCTGAAATGAAGAAGTACTTCCCGGACAATATTTGGCCGTCTGAAATTAAAGAATTTAAAGAAACATTTCTTAAATTTTATAGCGCCCTTGATACCACATCAATTGTGATTCTTGATGCTCTAGGAATGGCGCTGGATCTTCCTCAGTCATATTTTCGAAATATGATGTCGGATGGTAACTCTATACTTAGACCGATTCACTATCCTCCTTTGGATGCTCGTGCTCCTAAGAATGCCGTAAGATCTGCAGCTCATGAAGACATTAACCTCATCACTGTGATGGTTGGAGCAACATCTTCTGGTCTTGAGCTTTTAGACCGTGATGGAAAATGGCTTCCGATTAAAACGACTGACAAACAATTGATTGTTGATTCGGGAGATATGCTCTCTCGTATTACGAATGATGTTCTTCAGGCCACTACCCATAGAGTAGTGAATCCGGATAATGCTACTTCTAACCGTTATTCAATGCCGTTCTTCGTTCATCCAAATCCGGAGACTGTGCTTTCTTGTATTCCATCATGTGTGGGAACAGGGGAGAAGTATCCTGCGATCAACTCTCACGAGTGGTTGCTGATTCGATTGAAAGAAATTGGTTTAATGAAAGCTTAGTTTAAAAATAACGGCGGAGACCAAATCCAAACTTGAAGTTAGTTTGAGTGGTGGTTTGTTTTCTGCCGTCTTCTTGTTCTTCTTTTGTCTGCAGACTCTCAAAGGCCACATCACTCACAAATTCCCAGGTCTCATTGAATGGGAGTGACAAACCAAGCTTAACTGCGGGTAGCATCCCCACAGGACCTGATTGTGACAGACCCACTGTTGAAGTGTTTGAAAGACCATAGCCCAATCCAGCAGCAAGAAAAAATTTACCTCTGGTGTACTCTTTTAAGAATTCAAAATAATAAATAATATCTGCAATCGCCATTGATCTGACAGTTATTAGGGAAGCGCTTGGATAATTGATAACTTCTCGCTCGTATCTTAGACCAAGGTCAAACGCCATGGGACCGTAGAACTCTTTTTCGTAATAGATTTCTCCCAAGTAGCCACCGCGGTTTGAGGTGGTGGAGGGAGCGTCCGAAACTGATTCAGAAACTCCTCTCGTAAGGGCACCTTTGAAAAGCCAAGATTGCTTAAGGCGAGGAACTTCACTCTTAATATATTTTTTACGCTCAGATTCAGGTGTCAGCGCCCATAAATATTCAGTCGCTGAGTAGTAGGTCACGATCTTGCCTTTTTCAAAGGGCAGAATGGCTTCCTGATTGATGAGCTCCCACTGAGCAAAGTTTCCAGTCACATTCACGGCTTTGGCCAAAACGGAGACGTCTTCAGCAGTGAAGGTCCCTGTCATGCCCCGGATAATTCCCTGGCGTTTCCCATTTCTTGTAATGAACGTTTTTTTGGTATCTGAAACGGCTTGAATCATAATGAGTTCAAAGGCTTGAGCCGAAAAACTCACCAGAAGAGAAATGAAAATTAAGTAGTGCCTAAAACTCATGCATATATCATAGCATGTTAGTGCATTTTTCAAACGGGATAGTAGTTGAGCAGTTTAGTAGACGTCGTGAATTGCTTCCAGCTGGTCTCGGATCAGATCAATGTCATTAAGAGGACCAGTTTCATTTAACGCCGCCGAGTCATTTAACAAAATAATCTCAGCAATCTGGCCATTAAAATCATTGCCTCCAAAGAAGCTACCAATTAGAAAGTTTGTGGCAGCCGTTAGTTCGAAAGCAAAAATGTATTCAGTGTCATTGGCCCAATAGGCCTGATCCAAAGTGGCGGCAAAAGAACTTGCGTTGGAGACAGTGAACGCTCCTCCGTTCTTTTTAATTTTTTGGTTAGGCAAAAATTGAACTGATTTGAGGGATCCACTGGAGATGAATTCAATCGCTCTCTGAAAAGTCGGCACACCCGCAGTGGTATTTCTGGCCAGGAAGTTATGATTCGAGAATGGGGCACCATTTGAGTCATCACTCACAGATTTCATCACCACTATAATATATTTAACACTCATATCAGTGGTGGTTTGCATTTGCTGTAAATTATTAAATTGCATCGCTAAGCTAGAGTTTCCTCCAAACGTATTGATGAGTACTGGTCCTGTGGCACCAGAATCCGGTATGAGATCGTTGCCATTACCTGTGATATCAATCAACCGGGTGACACACTGATAAATCCCAGAGCAGGTACTGCTAGTGTAGTCGTTGCCTGAAAGACGGTAGCGGGCCAAAATATTTGAATAATACACGTAATCTTTTTCAGAGAAGGCGGGAACTGCCCACTGGTAGAGATTTCCAGCGGCGTCTGAAATAGATTGACCGAAAGAATTCAACATGGTGGTACTGACAGCAATTCCATCTAGATCAGAATGCGCATTTGAAGCAGGGACTGTGTAGCGGAAGTAAAGTGTGTTGGTTCCACTTCCTCCGAAATAGGTCGCACCAACGACCGTGGAGCCAACAGTGAGCTCTAGCATAGGAGAACCTGCAACTGTGACCACTTCATTATAAACCAAGGTGTATTCGAGAACTTCTCCCGGTCTTAAATTATCAGGTCTGGCCGGTGTAGTAATGTTAGTGGATGTTATAGAAGAAACAGTTGGTCTGACTCCATCTACATTGATGAGTGGAACATTCATCGTTACAAAATTCAAGTTCGCATCGTACCAGCTAGCCACCGGCCAGCCATAGGAGAACTGAATCGTTGATCCGTTGAGATTCACTGGACCTATTATATCTATTCCGTCTGTGTCTAATTCACCATCATTGATAGTGTAATAGAAACGAAGATCAGTTGTTCCAGAACCACTTGCATATAGAGCTTCAACAATGGTTGAACCAATTTGAACGTTAACCGTTGGTGACCCGCCAGTCTCGTCAACAGTCACAACTTTATTCCATCTCAGATCAAACCAAAAAGTATCACCCGTTTTATAAGGAAGAGCTTGAATACTATAAATGGGAAGAGGATCTGCTGGATCAATCAACGCTGTAACGCCATCAATTTTGACTCCAGTGAGAGTTGGAGTCGCAAAACTCACGGTGGCACCATTAGTGCCCGCATCGTAAATCATCGCTCCATTTTGATCAATGTAGGAAGTCGTGTTCCCAAGATCTCCCAGACCCCCAATATGAATGCCGTTGGCGTCTGAAACATCAAGCTCGACGGTGTAGCGGAAAGTAGATGTCGTTGTCGGATAGGTTCCTGCTACGAGAGTCGCATATTTTTGACTTATCCCAACAGTAATAGGAATGCGAGGGACTGCTGTGTCAATGGTAACCGGTTCACTCCATATAACTTGAAAATCTACATTTTCATTAATGAGATAAGTTTTATTTGCCGGAGGAATGACAGCTGAAATAGTTGGGGCAACACCATCAACTAGCACACCAGATAAGCCACCGGCGATATCTTCTTGATTCAGTTGCAGGTATGCATTGTTGCCGGGAATATCTTGAACTGTATCCAAGGCATTTAAAAAAACTGCAGACTGCATATTGATGCCATTAGTATCTAATTGGCCAGCAAGGATATCATAACTATAGGTTGTTACGTTTCCAGCAATACCAGATAGCGTTGCCACAACAGGAGTGGAGCCGATGGTGAGTTTGAGATAAGTCGTTGCAGTTGGAGTAACATCTTCCGACCAATTAAGCATGAAGGTAAGAGTTTCACCCACACCATACACACCACTTGCAGGTGGAGTGATCCCATTCACAGTGACATAAGGAACAATCCCGTCTAATAAAACGAGGGTAAGATTTGGGAGAACCATCAGAGTATTGGCAGCATTTCCTGAGGCATCAGTGATTGCACCACCATTCAAGTCGAGCCCTGTGGTCGAAATTCCAAGCGGAGCATCGTCGCCGGCTTTTACCTTGTAACGGAAAATTGAAGAGGTTGTGGTACTACCTGAGGCCACATAGGTTGCGTAGAGTTGAGTGAAGCCTGACATGAGGACGAGTCTTGGTGAGCCTGTAAGGTAAGTGGGTTCAGACCAGTTCACCACAAAATTTAAATCCTCTCCAATGATGTATGTCCCATCTGCTGGAGGCGTTATTCCTGAAACTCCAGATTCAACTGCATCAATAATAAATCCAGAAACTACTGTTGCACCAAAAGTCAGTGGGGCCGCATGACTTCTTAAATCTAGAAGAGTTCCTGCAATTGAAATGATATCCACGCCGTCCAGGTCTGCGTCGCCGGCCTGAATGGTGTATCTGAAGGTAATTGAATTCGTTCCGTCGCCAGAATAATAATTGATAGTATAGTTTGTCGCTCCGACAGTGATGTCCATAGTGGGAGCAGGACCAGAGATACTGACCACTTCACTAAATTGCGCTGTTACGTATAAGTGCTGACCTTCTATCAAAGTACCTGTGCTGCTAGTGCTAATGGAATTAATTGCAGGTGAAGTTCCATCAACTAAAATCCCTGTGGTACTGGGTGGTAAGTAGTTTAGAATGGCCTGTTTAAAAGCGGCATCCTGGATGTAGGCGGTACCAGTTAATTCAATCGGACCACCAAGAGTAATTCCATCCAGATCTTCATGACTAGTCGTTGGAGTATAGCGGAATACGAGGGAGCTTGTTCCTGATCCAGAGAAAAGGTTAGCATAGGCCGTAGTACTTCCTACGAGAATTGGTAAACGAATCACACCAGTCCCTACATTGGCATCAACGACACTACTAAAGTTGAGTGTGAAGTCCAGATCATCTGTCTCGAGATACATGCCATTAGTGGGCGCAAAAGTTGAAACAACAAAAGGTCCAGTGGCAGCGTCAACCTCTAGGGTCGCAGTTGAAGGGACGGTATAGATAAGGGCCGCGTTCTGAGTTCCAGCTAAATTTTTAATTGTTCCAGCGTTGAGCTGTAAAGGGGACACAAGGTTGATACCGTCGTTATCAACATGGTTTGTTTGCACAGTGTATCTGAAGGTAAGTGCTGTTGTTCCTGATCCACTGATGTAACTGGCCAGGACTGTGCCAGTATTGAGATTAATCGGCAAGGCCGGATTTCCTGTTACATTTACTGCCTGACTAAAAGTCACGACAAAATTCACTTGCTGCCCGACAGTGTAAGTCGCAGGCCCCACCGGTGGCGTTACCATTGTAATGATGGGCTGAGTGACGTTAATGAGAATATTGTTCGAACTCGTAGCATAGGTCGCTGCTGAAACAGAGTTACCGGCCTCATCAGTGATGGTTTTTCCGGTCAATGAATTTAAACTCAAAACGGTACCACTGGTGAATCCATCAACATCAGAATCAGCGGGTTGAAGAAGGTAAGCGAACTGGAGAGTCTTAGTTCCAGAGCCTGATCTATAGCCTGCAGCGACTGTACCAGATGTTAAATTCACATTAAAAGTTGGGACACCTGTTACAGTGACTTTTTCAGAAAAGGCTAAATAATATTTTAATAACTGATTGCTGGCATAGTTTCCACCAGTCGGTGCAGTCACCTGGCTGAGGTAGGGAACAATCCCATCAACTCTAATCATGCTGAGTGGAATAGTTAAATCAGTAGGTACATCTGCAGTCAGAGACACACTTGGTGCATAGGTAAGTGAGCCACCATTTAATTCAATCGAAGAAGCAAAAGTAATTCCATTTGTATCAAGATCGGCCGCAGTTACAGTGTAGCGGAAAATTAAATTAGAAGTGCCGTCACCGGAATAATAATAAAAGCGGCGAGTGCTATTTCCAATTTGTGCTTCGATGTAAGGCGAGTTCGTAACATTGATTGGCAGAGGAAAGAGTAGCGAGATATCAAGATTGTCACCAAGTTTTTTCCAACCATCTTGTGGCAATACAGTTGAGAGAGTTGCATTTGGAAAATTAGGTGTGACACTTGTTTGATCAGCGCTCGTAACATCAGCAGGGCCTTGGCAGGCCTGAAATAAGAGGGACATGAATAAGATCAATAAGAGCCTAAGCATCATATAACCTATCGTTGTTATACCATTTTACCTTAGGAGTATCTGAGGGAATGTAAGTCGTTTAAATGTGAAAATTGATCAGGGAAGTATGTTTTAACTGCCAATAAAATGGGGTGTTTTGAGAGGGTGAAGTCAAAGACTTCACCCTGAATTAAGCTTAGTTTTTAATGAATGGAGGACGGAAGAGACCAGCATCTTCGTTCGGGTTAGCCCCAGCAAAAATTGTTGTGCTGTCGATATTCTCGCCTTCCATGTTGAACACACCCATTGCAGGGTCACAAGTTGCGGCATTGGCAATATCAGTTCTACCAAAGCTTACGAAGGCTACATCTTTGATCCCCTGATTTCCAAAGGAACCATCAGAAGACAAGCGGTAAAGAGCACTTGGGTTATCGCGGATAGGTGCTACCCCAAGGCTCACGTAGGAGCTTAGGCTGTAGTCAGCACTTGATTCAGAAACAGTTTGGCAATCACCACAAGAAAGGGTCCAAAGAGAAGAGACTTTTCTTAGTCTAGCGGCATACAGTTTATAAGCAACGGGGGAAGAAGTCCCTTTAGAGACGGCGAAGAGGCGGGCCTCAGTTCCGTAAGGAATGATTCTTAAACTTGAAATATCGCCATAGTTAAAATAGTCATCAGTATCCGAAGAAGCATCGACGTTGGCCGAATTATCTATCTCAAACTCATCTGCTGCAGCGGCCAAATCAACATTTATATCGTAGACACCAATTTTATAATCCGAAGCCACCGAAGTTTTAGCAATGACCCAAGCATTGGTAGTGCTACCAGCGACCTGGATATCAAGGAGTGCATCTGAGGCCATAATGCTTAACCAATCAGCACCCGCAGTTGCGTTGTAGGCGTAGGTTGAAGGATTCACTTTATAAAGTCTTCCTGCACTTCCTGTTTTACTGACCATGGCAATCCAAAGATTCGTTCCATCATAATAGTTATCAAAAGCGATGGCAGCATCCATACTGGCAAGACCAGCAGTCGTTGACGGTTCAAGAATGGCTTCAGCAGTTGAAGTGCTCATGATTCCGCCCGTCGAGGCAGTGTAAACGGAGAGCTTATCGTTATTTCCACCACCCAATGAGGTATTGATAAACGGAAGGTACCAATTGCCGCCGCTCACATAGATTTTACCCATGCGGTCAGCAATGCGAGCGTTACCATCTGCCTTGGCATCAAAATAATCACCACTTCGTGCACCGTTAATCGTCACCGTGTTACCAGCGGCAATCGCTGAGTATCCAGCAAGCAGAGGGTCGGTTGAAGCATTGATTAGGGTCGCAAGATTTGACGCCATGGTAGTGCCTGAACAAGTACTACAAATGGTGTCGATTCCATTATAGGTTCCGAAATTAACTTCAAAGTTTCCGTTTGGAGTTTGCAGAAAAATTTCTTGAGTAATACTAGCAGCACTCGGGTTGAAAGTAATGGAAGTGACTCCAGAAGCAGCCGTCGCTGTGCAGTCTCCACTAGGGTTACAGTTATTGATGAGTCCTAGGCCATTATAGTCAAAACCAAATTTGCCTTCATGAATATTAGGAACTGTTTTTCCGGCCGTTGCTAACAGATCAATTCTTCTGACTTGTGGGTAGAAGCTTCCGGGAGCACCAGTTTCTGAGGCAAGGTAGGCCACATAAAGCTCTGTTGCTGTTCCCGTAATAGAAAGATCTTTCACTGAATCCACGACTCCAGTTGCCAGAGGGTACATCGAGACAATGTCGGTGGCATTTAAAGTATCAATCGCTGCGCGATCTTTTACTAAAACTTTTTTAATATGAATGTCTTTATCATTTCCGATCATCGCGATGTAAGCAGCTGATGAAGTCACGCCATTGAATGTTGTAGGAGCTTCATACCAAATTGCTGTCTCAGTTCCTAGGTCACCTGGTGCATTCGCAAGTTCATCCGGATTTGGTGCTGCCGATAGATCTTCCACGATCGCTAGGTTATTTAAAACTGTTACGGTCCAAGGAAGTGCTCCAACTGATGGGTTGGCCAGCAATGGATCATTACAGGTTGAATCTGTAATGTTAGGCGTAGTCACTGCCGCAGCCGGATGATCTTCCACACATAGGATGAACGAGAGTGGGTTATCAGTTGCGACGTTGGTATCTTTGATGTGTGAAGGAGTCCAAATTAAGTTCGGTCCTGTTGCTCCTACGATTTCAGTGTAGGCAATAGGAAAAGGACTTGTTAAATTATTTCGGATAAACCATTGGTAGCGGTAAGTTTTCTCTGCCGCCACAGCTGAGGTATCGGCCAAAATACTTGATGGTGTATTACTGATACTTATTGGATTACCAACAAAAGCAAAAGTGGTTGCTGCTGAAAAGGCTGAAGGGGCGGGGCTTGAGCCGGCCGTATTCAACGTAGGAGGCGGATTTGTGTTGGTAATGGACGATATCATGAGATTGCTTGTCGCATCTTCCGGGGTTTCTGTATCTGGATCATCCTCAATAACGATATCAAAATTTACGTTACAGGGCGTATTTCGCAACACCTGATCACAATTAATGTCAGGAAGACCAAGAAGAAAATCCTCGGGCAGAGTGTAAGTCACGCTTAAGGGATAAGGATTTGTGTTAGTGGTTCTGGTAATTGTTCCTGAAGTTAAGGTTGCGTAACTAGGACACACACCCACAACTAGATCATCCGTACAATATCTAATTGTATAATTAAAATTATCTAATTCAGCATCTGAGACAGGTACAGAGAAAGTAATTGGCGACGAACCAACTCCCGAGCCCTCGATGGCTGCTGAAACAGACCATACACCAAGCGTTGGGGCCGATTGGTATTCATCGACACCATTCACAGCAAAGTTCCAGGTGAGTGAACTAGAAGTCATGCCTGTTCCAGAAATAGGCGAACCGGTATCACTGATTTCTGCCTGAATCTGGTAGCTATGAGAATTTAAATTTATCGGACCAGTTCCATTGTAACTTTCAATTCTGAAGACACACTCATAGCCGTTTCCACCACTTGGATTCCCGTTCACGTCTGTGGCTCCAGTATAGCCAGGATCTGTTTTTGTACATGTCTGAATATTTACGCCATTGTCGTAAAGGCGTATTGAGTAATCAAACTTGGTTTCATCAAATGCTGTGTAATAAAAGTCATCCGATGCAAGATTAATTCTTACAGTAAAGTTTGTATCAGAAGTGACAGTACAACCACTTTTCGTTGAACCAGCAGTCGTAGGACAAGCCACTGTAGTCAGCGTTCCAAAAGCTACTGTTGGCTTGGCGTTTTGTGGTTTAACGTTAAAGTTCCATGTCACTGGATAAGTTCCAAGCGAGCTGTTCATATCGGAAGTGGCATACTCTTGTCCAGTTGCTTCATCTACTACTCTTGCGACTAGTGTATGAGACTGAGCAGTTAAAGAAGAAGAGTTGGAGAAGATAACGGAGTTAAGAGTGGCTGCAAGCGCATCAGTTAAGCACACCTTATTATCAATGGCACTGGTGAGTCCAGAATAGACGAGTGTTCCGCCATCTAGGTAGTAATCAACTCTCACGAAATCACTATCACCAGTATAGGTACCTTCACCACTGGCGACACTCACACAGTAGTCACCTTGAGCAACACCACCAGTAGGGATGAAGTTTAAGGTAGTAGAGGCGGTGTAGGCCACACTGTCATAGGCAGTTGTCACAGCTGCAAAGGCTGGACTCGCTGATGCAGAATAAATATCTCTATTGGTTATTTTTGAAAGAGATGGGTGAGAAACTGTGGCACTCCACTGTTGTTCGGCCACAACCTCGGCCGCAGTGTTAGTGACTCGAGCAATAATGGTATAAGCACCGATAGCAGTACCATCAACCAGGAAGGGATCAAATGCATAGACAGGATAGTTGGATCCGCTTGAACTTAAACTTCCTGCTGGAGAACTTGTAGGGAAAGTATCAGTCTCTGAATCAATTAAAACTCCCGCACGGTAAAGTTTCCAGTCGGTTCTATAACCAGCGCCAGTCATCGTGGCTCCGTTATTTTTTACCGTGAAAGAAAAGTTTTGAGGAACACTTGATGGCGTATAGGTAGAGGCGTATAGAGCTGGAGTGACTGTTGACGACTGGATAATAGGTTTAGGATTGTCATTGATTTTGACTTCAAAGCTATGGGAGTCCACGATGTTATTACTCGTGTCCTTTATTTTCACAGAAATAATATGAGTTCCAACTTCAGTCGCAAGATAACTCGGGGCAAATGAATAAGATGTAGGTGTTGAAGGAGAAATTGAAACAGGGACACCACTAAAGATACGCTCCCACTCAACAGTGTAGGTTTGAGCGTATGGATTAGAGATCACGATACTTAATGTAATAGGAGTCGTGTCGTTCTTATATTTTGTCAGTGAAGAAGTTGGTAAGAAAGAATCAATACTGATGAATGAGCTGGGCCCGTTCACTACAGGGACACATGTCCTTAAAGCAGCATTGAATGCTTCGTTGGAGCCACACTCCGTCTGCTTTGTTTGAGGCACACAGGCCGCAAAAATGAGGAGTGACAATAATAGAGCAATAGATTTGAAACCAACCATAGTTTCTTTCCTTTTAATTCCGTCTCAAGCTTTATCGGACTTTTTTCTGAAATTCCTTAGGCTTGGAACGAAGTCAGAATTATGGGTTGACTCTATTGTCCCTTTCTCATGGCAGTCCAGTCAGGTATTTGACGGAATTCTTCAGGAAATCAGTGATTTACAAAGGAAGTCTGCGGAGGCAAAATTTTAGTGTCACGGCAATATTGACCATATTAGTTGGCATCCTAAACAAGGAAGGACGAATGTTCTCTTTTTTAAAACCGAACCAAACCACTACTCAGAATCAGGGTAAAGTTATTGCGCTGATGAACCAAAAGGGTGGAGTGGGTAAAACGACTATGGCCTTTAATCTTGCCCATGCGTTTGCTCATCAAGGTAAAAAAGTTCTTTGTCTAGATATGGATCCACAGGGTAACTTCACTTCGCTATTTAATGTTGAGGTGCCTGAAAAGCACATGCACCATTTACTGGTGAATTCAGTTAAAGAGCTGAAGGCGCTTCATTCTTCAGTTTTAATTTCTGATGTCATTATGAAAACAGAACAGGAAGCGGGAGTTCATATCGATCTTCTTCCAGCTGGTCAGGAGCTGTCTGGATTTGAATTAACGGTTGCTGGAATCAATGCTCCTAGACAACTCATCTTGAAGAAATTTATTGAGAAGTATGAGCTGCGTTCTCAGTATGACGTTATTGTGATTGATGGTCCGCCAACTCTTGGTCTATTGGTGGTTAATATTTTGTGTGCCGCTGATGGTGTCCTTTATCCATTCGTTCCTGACCGTTTCTCTGAGCAGGGATTAAAAAATATTCTGCAAGTTGTCTCGGATATTGCAGAGATGGAAATCACTTCGACGCCAAAAAACCTCGGCTATATTCCCAACCTTTTTGATGTTCGCCGCAAGCAGGCCGGATCTGACCTGGCCCATATTAAGGAAACATTAGGGGAGGCATTTGTGTACGAAGCCTTCACAAATAAGGTACAGTTCGGAAAATCATTGGCCCAGAGAAAATCTGTATTCCAGTTTAAATCATCTGAGTACAAAGATCTTCAACGTCAATTTACGATGATGACTGAAAATGTGCAAAGGGAGCTACTCTCATGAAAAACAAAAATCCACTTTACGTAGTCAAAGGTAAGGATGTGCAGGAAGCAAAAGATATTTTTGATTTAGTGATTAAGAAGCTCAATCTGGAACCAGTGGTTCAGTTTATTCAGAATATGCTAAAAATGATTTTAGAGAATATCAAAAGCTACCCAACATTTTTGGCAATGAAGAATCTCTTAGATGAGCTCGTGGTAAAATACTTTGGGATCGTTAAGAAATTTGGACTGGCCTAGTAACTGCGGCGCTTAGGTGCTGCAGTACGGGTTCTGATACTGTCTTCCAAGTCATTTCCGAAATACTTCTCTTCAAGACTTTTTGTATCAATAGGGCTGGCACTATCTTGTGTCGGTACTTGGGTGGCAGATATAATAGTGACATTGTTGGCCGCTTCTTCAAGAAACTGGAGCTCCTGATTAAGTATTAAGGCTTCCTCGGCTGCATCCTGGGCCCATACAGCAGGGGTTAACAAAAGGCCTAGAAGAAGAATTTTACTCATCATGTTGGATCTCCTATGGTAAAGGATACCTACTTTTTGACCATTACCACAAGCTTGATTGAAAAAAATGACTGATCTTCTGCTGCAAAACTACGATTTTTTCCTTCCTCCTGAGCTTATAGCATCTCGTCCGGTGGTAGACCGACATTCTTCCAGGCTTTTGGTCTATGATGAGGCCAAGGACGAGGTCACTCATACTTTTTATCATAAAATCGGGGATTTTCTCCCGGCCGGCTCTACTTTGGTATTTAACAGATCCAAGGTCTTCCCATGTCGCTTGATTGGTAAAAAGACCAGCGGAGGCGAAGCAGAGGTTTTTGTGTTGTCCCTGATTAGTGATCGGGGGCTTTACCCAGGTCTGATTCGGGCCGCGGGAAAACGACGAGTAGGAGATGAGTTTCACTTCGATGGGTTAGTGGCAAAACTAAGAGAAGTGAAAGGGGATGGTACATTTTTAATTTCATTTAATTGCTCCCACGCCGAATTAATAGCAAAACTCAACGTGATTGGGCGCATACCAATCCCTCCCTATATCCGGAATGGTGTTTCGGATGACGAGGATAAAAGAACCTATCAAACAGTTTATGCCCAGGAAACGGGCTCAGTAGCGGCACCTACCGCAGGTCTGCATTTTTCTCACGAACTTCTGGAAAATTTGAAAACCCAAGGCCATAAACTTGCCACAGTCACCTTGCATGTGGGCGCGGGAACGTTTGCTCCGGTGAAGTCAGAAAATATTCTTGAGCACAAAATGCATGAGGAATTTTTTAGTATTGATGAAGAGAATCTCAAAGTTATTCAAGATGCTTCGTTTCGAGTGGCAGTGGGGACAACGAGTTTGAGAACTCTGGAGAGCTCATGGCGGGATGGGAATGTGCAGTTTGATCCCTCTGCAGGTCTTAAAGGCACTTCTATCTTCCTCCACCCAGGGAAAAAGGCCGAGTCCATTGACGCCCTCGTGACTAACTTTCACCTTCCAAAATCTTCCCTGATCATGCTCGTGAGTTCTCTCATTGGCAGAGAAAAAGTACTGGAACTTTATCAGCTTGCGATCAAAGAAAAATACCGCTTTTTCTCCTATGGCGACGGTATGCTGATTCTCCGTAAAGGCCGCCAAAAATAAGAGTGGCAATTCTTCGCTCCTTCACAATATCATTATCGTAATAAAGTATAGTTTCTTACCTCTGAAGATGCTGGCTCGCATCAAGGATTGAATAATGACTTTTCTCTACGAAGTTAAGAATCTCGATTTTAATTATCAGCTGGAAGGAATTCAATTTCAGGCACTCAAAAAAGTGAACCTGAAAGTTTCCGCTGGTGACGTCATGACGTTTGCTGGCCCGTCAGGTTCAGGCAAATCGACATTGTTGAATCTTATGGGGTTGATGGAGGAAACTTCCAACGACATGATTTTTTACAATGGCAATTGCATGGGAAGCATGGGGAATGAGGACAAGAATAACATTCGCCGATTCGACATCGGCTTTATTTTTCAAAGCTTCCATCTTTTTCCTGTCCTCACGGCCTATGAGAACATTGAATTCTTCCTCATACGCCAGGGAGTCGATGAAAAGAAACGAAAAGAATTAATTCAAGAATCAATGGAAGTTCTTGGCATCAGTGATCTGCAAAATAAACGGCCGACTCAGCTCTCGGGAGGGCAGCGCCAGCGGGTCGCTATTGCTCGCGCCTTGGCGAAGAGGCCTAAAGTCATCATCGCAGATGAACCTACAGCAAGCTTAGATCAAAAAAATGGTGAAGCCGTAGTCGATCATCTCTTTGGGATTAATAAAAAGTTTGGAACTACTATCATTGTCGCCAGTCATGATCCCATGGTGCTTCGTCATTCGCCCAAAATCATTAACCTCATTGACGGTGAAATTCAGAAGGAGAGTCTATGATTCTTAAATTCTCTTTTCGAAATATCTGGCGTCAGCGCTCACGAGCGATTGCAGTCCTCGCGACGATTTCACTAGGTATAAGTGCTTTGATGATCTACCACGGATTTAATGCTGGGATCATGAATCAGTACCGTGAAAATACTATTCGAGCGCGTTTTGGTCACGGCCAGATTAATACCAAAGGCTACCGGGACCAGATCTGGGATAAGCCGTGGTCAAAATGGATTGATCCTTCATCCACCTTTGTTCAGGACTTGAGAGCGCGTCCCGAAGTGGAATTTGTTTTTCCCCGGATCGCTTTTTACGCACTTTTAAATAACGGCGAGAAAACCCTCTCTGGTGCTGGCGAAGGCGTCGATGGAAGAAGTGAATCAAAGTTTTTCACGACACTCAACGTGATTGAAGGAAAAATTTTATCTGATGAAGAAGAAGGAATTCTTCTCGGTAAAGGCTTGGCCGCGGCCCTGGGGCTTAAAGTTGGAGACCGGGTAACAGTACTTTCGAACACTCACGCAGGAAGCTTAAATGCAGTGGATGTGTATGTTACAGGGATCTTCTTTGCTGGGATGAAAAGTTTTGATGATACATTTTTTAGAATTCAGCTGACTAAAGCTCAGGAACTTCTTGATACACAACAAGTGGAATCGATTGCCTTAGGTTTAAGAAAACTTGAAGACTGGCCAATGGTGGAGAACTGGGTCAAGAGCAGTAATGATTTTGAAGCAATCCCTTTTAACGTTTTGGATAAAGTGTACTATCAAAATTCAGTAGATTTTCTTCAGGCCCAGTTCAATTTTATGTTTCTCGTCATCGTGATTATTGTTGTGCTTGGTATATTCAACACTGTGAGTACCATCATCATGGAACGTAAGGGCGAGATTGGTAACCTCAGGGCCAACGGTGATAGTTATAGGGAAGTGTTAGGGTTGCTTCTGACCGAGAGTCTAATCTTGGGCTTAATGGGTGCTACACTGGGACTTATTATTTCTTATGTTTGTAACTTCACTCTTCTATCTCAGGGAATTGAAATGCCCCCTGGTCCCGGAATCACGAGACAATTTACCACTTTTGTAGAACTTCAACTCAGTTTCATTCCTGTTTGCTACTTAATTGGTATTTTATCAAGTTTATTTGGAACAGTTATGGCCGCAAGAAAAGTTCTTAAAATGCCAATCACAGATCTATTAAAAGGTTAATATGAAACTGTTTCTTTTATGCCTCTCTTTCTTTATTTCTAATCTCGCCATGGCGGATGATCTTCTGATGGAGATTGATAAGTATCGCAACCCAAGTGACGCCTATTCCATGAATGTTCGAATTGTTTCAACCACTGAAAAAGAAGAATCAAGTTTTCTGGTTTATTTAAAGGGGAGTGACAAGACTCTCATTAAGGTCTTAGGTCCTAAAAAAACTCTTGGGCGCAATATGCTGATGATTGGTGAGAATATGTGGGTTTATATTCCCAACATTCGCCGCTCAGTAAGAGTCTCATTAAGTCAGAAGCTCACTGGTGAAGCAGCGAATGGAGATATTTCTCGAATGAGATGGGCCGGGGATTACACGCATAAGATAGAGAAAAAAGATGCTAAACAGTGGCAGCTCTCACTTGAAGCAACCAAGAAAGGCCTTACCTATTCAAAAATCAATGTCTGGATTGACGCCAAGGATAAGCGTCCGCTAAAAGCTGAATTTCTGACACTTTCTGGTAAGACCATAAAGACCGCCACTTACGAGAAATATGAAAAAGTTTTGGGCATGATGAGACCATCACAAATTCACATTGTAGATAATCTGAAAAAGGATCAATACTCTGATATCTATATTGAGAAAATGGAGAATAAAAACTTTCCAGATTCACTCTTTACCGAAAAAAGTCTCGAATGATTTTCATTCTCCTCCTTCTACCGCTTCTTTCATGGTCTCAGGATTTTTCTCAGAAGAATTTTACTGTGGGCGCACGTAGCAGCTATTTTTTGAACGCTGATGACTGGGACAATACTTTTCTTTATTATAATCCCGAATACACTGACGAAACATTTGGTGATTCTGTTGGTATTCGCAGGAAGTTCAAGTTAAGAGTTTTTGACTACGTTTCAAGCAATGAAAAAGTCATCATAGACCCGCTTGATGTTTCCATGGAGTTTTTTACAAACCAGAATAGTTTTCAAATTGGATTCCTGCGCTATCAGTTTTCTGAAACCTTCGGACTTCAACTTCTAGATGTGGCAAATCCTCGAGATTACTCTGAATTTATTTTTAATGACCTGGCCTGGTCTAAGCGCTCTGTTTTTGGTTTAAATGATACCTATAAATGGAATGATTTTCAGATGCAATTTATACTCACGCTTTGGCCCAATGGGGACAGACTTCCCTATGCCGGTTCGGCTTTTGATCCGACGGGTGGGCAGATTGATTATGAAGGTGGGGTTGTGAACAGGCCTTGGTTCAAGGATCTGGAATATGGCACACGCTTAAAGTACCTGTTTCAAAATGGACTGGATTTAAGTTTTCTTTACTACCATCATTTTAGCCGACCAACATTTCAGGATTTTAAAATCGTTGATAGTACTCATATCAAAGCTGAACCCACCTCCGAGCTGGTGGATTCACTTGGAACCTCGGGAAGCTATGTCTTTGAAGAATGGGTCTTAAGGGCCGATGTTCTTTATACCTTTGATGATCTCGTCCAAAAGAGCCTCATCGCTTACAAAAGACAAAACCATTTCCAGGCATTAAGTGGGGTTGATCGAAATTTTGAGAAATTTATCCTGGGGGTACAGAGTCAGAGTGATTTTACCGAAAGACGTCATTTCTTTGGACTAAGAAGTGAATACACCTACCTTGGTTGGTGGAAGCCTTCAGTTATGTTTTTTAAGAATCTTCAAAGAGATGATCAATGGTTTCAAGTAAAAAACACCTTTCTCAAAGACCAATGGGGTCTCTCCATCACTTACGACAATATCCATGGCGGCACATCCGAAAGTGACCTCTTTGGATTTTATCGCAACCAGGATCGATTATTAGTTGATACGAGTTTTACTTATTAAAGCTTCTCCAAAACACTAAATTCATACATTCGTGTGCAATCTTCCTTGGCCAGTTTGAGATTGATCTCTTTATCGGTGACCCATGGGGATGAAATAACAAATGAAGGTTTCCTCATAAACGTTCTAATCACCATTTTAGTTTTGCTAAGGATCGAAGGGGGGAGAGAACTAAGGAAATTCGAAACCTCAGCATCACTCATGTAGGAGAAGGTATCTGAAAGTGAGTAGAAATCATGGGGAGTCTCTTTAAGCAGCTCCAGAAGGTTCTTTTGGTGAAAATGGATCTGGGTTGATGAACTTTTAATTTTATTAAAGAGCTCCTCGTCACATTCGGCCGGAAAGGCTTCCTTGAATTTTACTTTATTTAAAAAGATTAGCTGCAGAAAATAATTTCCTTTTACCCACGTGTTTTGAAAAAGATCGTTGAATTCCTGCGAAACGTATTCAGCCGCTGACAATTGCATGGTTTTATTGTTCTTACTCCCGGCAAAGGAGCCTTTGTAGAGGAGTTTATTGGCGACATATTCATTCATCACGATTTTACAATAGAGATCAAATAGTTTTGGGCTCCATTTAGTTTTAGAAAGCTTTTTTTGCTCTTGAATGTCTTTAGTCTCAAAATAGGGGGTGAGTTTACTCCAAGTGAGTTTTTGGAACAGTTTCCCTAACTTCATGAAGTGAGATTCCCAGCGACCAAGATAAATAAATCCCCTTGGACCCCAGTCTTTTTCAAATTGCTGCCAAAAGGCTCGATCTTCAATTGAGAGTTCAAGCTTTTTCATCAGCTCAATCCGCTTGCTGTTACCATTAGTGTCGAGGTAGCCAAGAAAGAAGAGGTAGTCATTATAGCTACACTTTTTAATCGCCTCATGTCGAAGCCTGAAGAGTTTTAACTGTGCCTCGGATAAATCGACAATATGTAAGTGTTTCGGATTTTTGGCCAAAAGAGGAATAACCCGGCTTCCTGATCCGCATACTGCAAAAAAAGAATTCGCGTTCTCTGGTGCTAGTCGGTATTCAACCCACGTGTCTTCGTTCGCAAGTGAGTAGTTGAGACCGTGGAAGTATTTTTCACTCATGGGGAATCGCCTTTTTTACTAAAATATATTCATGAGACCAGGACAACAACATCCACTTCTGGCTATTCTTTGCAATCGTTTCACTGGCAAGTCCAGTCCTGACCATGGCGGAGATGGTTCCTTTTTTATTCAGCTGCCATGATTTCTGGGCCGCACTGTAGATCATTCCCGAAGAGAGCTTTAATCCCTGAAACTTTTTTCTTAATGCAATGGATTTGATGACGAGATAATCCCCGTCATAAAACGCAAAGAGAAACCCGGCAGTTTCACCATTGGGATCAACCAGAACACACGAAGGGGAGAAATCATATAGAGTCACGGCACTAGCATAGAGATTAGTGAAAGTATTCAAGTCAATCGGCTCAAAAAGAAGAGCGTCACTAAAGGCGTCATGACTAATCTCATGGAAAACGGGTAACTCTTTTTTTGTAAAATTATCCATATCAAAAGGTCTTAACGTAAAGCCCTGATCCTGAATGCGCTTAAATGATTTTTTGAGATGGCCGGCCCCTATGCAATAGTCTCCAATCCTAAAATGCGGGAATACCACTGAATTAAAAAAAGCATAGTCTGCGAAGCCGATATCTTTGAATAATTGAAGATACTCCGGAGGAGTCGTGGCTTCCCATTTAAAGCGGGGAAAAAACTTTTTTCCTGGTAGGGAGAATCGGTAACTGAACCACGTGTTAATATCTACCGGGGCAATGACTTCACTGATGTTTTGCGACTTAAACCAACTGAAGATTTCCTTCATGGAATAAATGAAGGCATCTTTCGCATGTGGGTTTTTGAGATCAATTTCAAAAAAGCCAATGGTTCCGTGTCCTAACAGGGTTTGGCAGGGTCTGGCACTAAAGCGCAGAAGGGCTTCCTCGGTTTGAGGATCTCTTACCAACCAAAATGTTGCTTTCTCCTGCTTACCCCAATGAATGAGTCGGGTGGTTTGCTCAGGCTTCATTAAGTCTTTGGCAAATTCGGGAGCTCTTACCTTCAAGGGTAAAGAAGTAAATGCCTCGATAAACTCGGAGTCATTTAGATCATCAAGTTGTTGTAAAACAAACTTACTCATTCGTCTTCCAGTATTCGGATCTCACCTTTTGAAGCATCCATCCTGACTCTCATTCCGGTCTTAAGTTTTTTCATTAGTCCTCCAGTCACTCCGACGATGGTTGGAATTCCCAACTCTCTTGCGACGACCGCGGAGTGAGACAGGAGGCTTCCTCTTTCAATCAGGAGCCCTGAAGTTGAAGGAAACAGTGGAACCCAGCCAGGATCAGTCCGCTCAGAGACCATGATTTCGCCATTAAGGCCTTCAGCGTCTTTGGCTTCTCTTACCACTCGAACTATTCCTTCTACGATTCCAGGAGAGCAAGGAGTTCCAATGAGCACATTGGGATCATCGGAGACTGGTTCTTCTCCGATCAGAAGATCCTGTTCAGCAATGATCTGAGGGAAATTAATATTCGCTCCTACAGCACCCTCAGTATAAAAACGATCAGGAGGCTGGGGGGTATTTCGGTACTCATCAAATTGTTTTTTTCGAGCGGCAGTCAGGTTTCTAAAATCAACTTCAAAGGATCGGCCTTCCTGGAAAGATGATATTTCATCAATACTGAGATAAAAAATATCCATCGGTTCGTCGATGACTTTGATCTCGTAGAATTTTTGGCCCAGTGCCTTGAAGATCCTGCGGCAGATTCCAAAGACGTTAGTCCTCAGAAGTCTTAAGTCCTCCCTGTCCTTAACAGCAATTCGGGCCTGATTTAAAATAAAAAGATAAATTTTAAGTTTAGGACCACTTAGATTTTCATGGATCACTTTCAGGGCATTGGCCGAAGTTTCTTTTTCCCGCTCAATAATTTCATCTACAGATGTATTTTTCATCCTGACGAAACTGATAATCGCCTCAAGAGCAAAGGTTGGATCTTCATGCAGATCAATTGATTCGAGTTTAAGCTCATTAATGCAACGAAATCCATAAGCATCAATAAACTTATTAAAGTCCTGGAAAATCTCTGGGGATTTTCCAGATCTCAGCTCTTGTAGCACTTGCTTACTGGGGGTTGTGATAAACCACTCCCGAAAGACAGTATCTCCTCGGTCAATTTTTCTGGCAATTCTCATTAAAATTCTGGTGGGCTCCGTACTCGGTAGATCACCTTGGCCACTTAAGAGATCATTATAAAGAGAAGCGGAGTTATCTTTTTTAACCCATTTCTCTGTGAGGGACTTCAAGACCCCAAAGAAAAGCATACAGCGCGTATCACTGATAATGGGTGCCTTCCATTTAAAGAGCAGATCTTCGTTGAGCTGGTCATAGGCGGCAATGAGTTCTTGGATGTTTTTTGCTTTATAATCCTGTCTTTTTGCAATGGAATACACTCGCTCGAAATCTGCTTTAAATTGCGCCACTGATTTGCGCACATTGAATATGCGCCACAAATTTCTAAAGAGGATGTAGATATTTCGAAAAAATGAATAGGGAGGTGGGTTTTTAGTAAAATCAAATAAGGCCGCTAGCTCAGGTCTGAGGTTTTGTTTTACTCCCATCATGGTTTCCATGAAACCCTTAGAAGTGCCTGCAAAAGGAAATAGGAAAATCATTTTGTACCAGTTTCCTAAGTTGTAATAAACTCTTCCTCGAATAAGCCCTAACATATTCCTGAAAGTGATTTCATTGGCCTTGATGACATCAGCAGGGACCCCCATGACCTCGCAGTACTGCAGATACACTTGTCGGTAGGCCTTGGAAACGTGACTAAAAGTAAGGGGAGTTGTGACCCCATTATAGGATTCCGTGATATTTGAATTATCCCAAAGAATAAACTCTGCACCTTTGACAGATTTTTTATAAAATCCTTCTGGCGGAAGATTTGTTATGGGTCTGGTCTGAACACAAAAGAACTCGCCCTTTTCAAAGGCCCACTCAATATCCTGGGGAAGCCCGAGAGTTGCTTCAAGTTTGATCATGGCCTCACTAATGGTTGCGATCTGGGCATCGGTGAGAGAGGAGACTTCTTGTTTCTCTTGAGCGACTGATTTCTTTTCGAGGCCTCCTTGGGATCCTTTTACAAAGAAGAATTCTTTTTTAACTAAATGAGGCTCAATTGCAAATGCTTGGTTTGTGTCACTTGGACGTTGAATATAATAGTGGTCTGCATCAAGCTCACCACTGACTAGTCCCTCTCCAATGCCGTAGACGGAACTCACGATCATTTGTTCGCGTTTAAGATGATGAATAGGGTTTCGACTGAAACCAACTCCTGCGATATCAGCAAAAACCATTTTTTGGATGATGACACCCATGCCAAACTTATCTGTGCTAATACCTCGCTCTTGCCTGTAGGCGCGGGCCCTTTCGGTAAAAGCAGAAGCCCAACACATTTTGATACTTAATATTATTTGCTCGATATTGGTCTGGTGAAGATAACTTGAAAATAATCCCGCAAATGAATTGTCCGCAGAGTCTTCGCCTATACCACTTGATCTCACGGCAAAAGTGCATCCTTCCGGGAATTTTTCAGCGATCGTCTTTTTAATGTGTTCTTCCAGGGCCGGGTCCAGAGATTGACTGAGGAATAGTTTTTCCACTTCCTGGTGTGTTAGTGCCCAAAGGTTTTGATCCTTGTATTTTTTTAAGAAATGCTCAAAAGCAGGAGTGGCGAGACAAATCCAAGGAGGAACACTAACCCCGGTATTTTCTAGCCTTGCCATGTTTGTAGCTTTCCCTCCATCGAATTGATCTAATTCTTCGATGGGTGTCTTTGCGTGATGGATAAACTGTTTCATATTATGACCTCGTCCTTATTAGCCACATAATAGCGGGGGCAACAACTACAATTAGACCGGACAGTGTGGCCACTCCCTCAATCTTTTTAAACCCCTCAGGATTTTTTATCCATTTGAGCAGCATGAATTCAAGGGCAATGAGGGGGAGAATCATCCATACACCAAATCCTGCCATGAAGGATCCCGCCGCCATCATGCAGATAAAGAGGGTGCAGATGAAAACTGTTGGCGCAGGACCATAGTGCTGAGCATAGGTCTGGGCAAGTTTGTGCGCTTGGGGATTGAGTTTTCTGCAAATTTCAAAAGTAAAGGAGCCTCCGAAATTTGCGAGCAGCCATCCCTGAAAAGCGCGGTCAGTAATTAAACTGCTGTCAGTAGAAAGAGCGACCCAGCCATAAATGAGAAAAACAATCACTTGATGAGTAATGGCATAAACGATGGGCTCTTTATTCAGAACCTCACCGACGAAAAATTCTTTATACATGAGCCAAGCAAAAACCGACGCCATACTGAGAGTGAATCCACCTGGCCATGATTTTAACAGTCCCAAAACTATCCCTGCCAAAACAACAAAAATAAGGATCTTGTTCATGGCAGAGGCCAGATCTGTTGTTGTCAGAAGACCTCGTGGCAGGGGGCGCGTGGGATTGACTATTTTATCTTTTTCAAAATCTTTGACCTCATCCCCCAGTCGCAGTTGAATGAAGATGAGCGTATTGAAGAGTATGGCGGCTAAAAAAAGTGCAGGATCGAATTCGCTTTTAAAGGAAAGGGAGGAGAGTGCTCCAAGGGTCGAAATAAAAAACAAGGCAGGAAGAGGTGACCTCTCTTGAAGATACGTCTGCCAATTTTTCAGATTACTCATTTTTTCTGTCCTGTATTTTCGTGGTAAACTTTTAATTCTATCTATTCTTGAACGGTGGCGGCGATCTCTTTGTATTTCTGTTGATGCAATGACATCAATTTGTGGAAACTGTTTTTTGAGGGATTCACTTCTTCCTGTCAGTCCTTGACCGACAAGTACGACTTTTTGATCTTTGTTCCGGTGGATAAAGGATTTTGAGGATCCGAGAAATGAATAAACCCTCTGCTCTAAAGCGAAATCCTCACTTCTCTGCGACTGACGTCCGGCATACCAAAAGTGGCCATCTTTTTCATGGATTTTGTCACCCATGCAGTGCCACAGAGTTCCACCCTCATCACGCTCTTTAACTCCGAGATTTTGTGACGGATCCCCGATATACTCACCGGATACATTAGGACCACTGACCCATAAAACATCTGCCTTAAATTTATAGCGAATTTCCTTAATGGGTTTTCCAAGACAGAGAGTTTGAAAGTAACCTTGGGCGCGACTTTGTTTGAGTGCCTCCTTGGCCTCCATATAGGCCACGGGCTCGGCTTCACTTCCACCATAGAGATGTAGCACCCGCGCCTCAGGTAACTCTGTGATGACTTTTTCCATGAGCCAGCAATCCGTCAGAGCACCACCGAATACGATGCGCTTGAGAGATTTTACTTCTCCCATCATATTTTCATCCATCAGCTTTTTAAAAAATGCGGGACCTGTAGAAATAGTCTGAAAGCCAAAAGGCCGGGCAATTTCAAAAAGCTTTTGCAAGTTTTTGCGACTCCAGCGATTAGGAATAATGATGGAGCCTCTCCCTGTTGCCAGATGAAACAGTGCTAGATTAGGGAAGATGCACAGGTCAGGAGTTGCGAAATCTTCGGGTTCACTAGAAATAAATATATCTACAACGGTTTTAAGGTAATCATGAGTGCGCACAACACCTTTGGGGTTACCAGTGGTTCCACTGGAGAAAACCACAAAAGCATGGTGCTCAGGAGGTAAGTTTTCAACCTTAAATGTTCCTGACAAAGCAGTAGTTTCAAAATCCTTGGAAGAAAACCACAGAGGAATATTTCTTATTTCCCTTGATCGTATTCCCCAAGCTTTCCCTATGGTGCCTGTAATAAATGCTTTTGGCCTGGCGGCTTTAATGACTTCGTTGATTCGATCCACTTTAAGCCAGGGCTCAATGAAAACGATGCGAACTCCCATACCAAGAAGACCACAAATTATTCCATATAGGGCCGGGCATGGAGCAATCATGAGAAGTACTGAATCACCCGTTTTAATTTCATGTTGATTCAATTTTTTTTGAACTTTTACGCTGAGACTTAAAATCTCCTGAAATGTCCATGATCCCCAACGGATATCCGTCACCGCCATTTTCTCTGGGTGAAGTTTTGCTTTGACCTGAAAGAGTTCTATAGCGTTCAAGCTTTGACCTTCTTAATGTTTACCATACAACCTTCTTTAGGTTGCAGGGTCAAACTCATTAGATAGGTGGGGTCTTTCTCAAAAGCCTTCTCGATATCGAACTTTTTAATCATCATACTCAGGATGGTTAGCGCCTCCACCATCGCCAAATTCATCCCAATGCAAATCCTTGGGCCTGCTCCAAAAGGGATGTAGGCAAACTTCTCATGGTCTTCTCCATTTTCGAGGAAGCGCTCTGGTTTGAATGCCTCAGGTAGCTGCCAGTACTTGTGAGATCTCTGGATGGTGTAGAGGGAAACAATGACGTTCGTAATCTCGGGAATATCATACTGTTGAATTTTAGTTTGAATTTTATTTTTGCGAGAGACCCGCCAAAAGGGAGGGTAAAGCCTGATAGCTTCTTCAAAAACGGCTTTGGTATAAACTAGCTTTTCCAGTTCCTCATAGGTAGGGGATTCACCTGAGAGGACTTGATGAACTTCTTGTTTTACTTTCTCATAAATTTCCGGATTTTTCAGAAGTTCATGCCAGGTCCAAGTCAGCGCGTTGGCAGTACTTTCATGGCCAGCGAGTAAAATATTTAACACTTCATCACGCATTTGCTGATCACTCATCTTGGAGTCTTCATCACTTCCGCTGGTTTTGATCAACATATCAAGAAAGTTTTCGGTTAGATTTTTACTCCTGCGCTCATTAATCAAGGCAAGTACTAATTCGTTAACTTTTTGAATTGAGGCAAAAAATTTCTTGGTACTTTTCAAGGGGAGCAGTTTTTCAAGTTTTATGGCAAATTTATATTTGTCTTTGATAGGGAAGGGCGCAATCAATAGTTGCAGCCAAAGGTGCCTCGATGATTGAAGGTAGGCGAGAATATCTTGTAAGGCTTGCCTTAATACGAGTGAATCATTTTCTTGCCTCTTGCCCAGAAGGCCGACACTGATAATTTCCAAAGTCATGAGATTCATCTCTTTGGCCAGATCAATCTTCTCGTTCGGTTTCCATTTATTGAGAATGGCATTCGTTTCTTTCACCATGATGGGTTGAAGTCTTTCAACTTGTTTGCTTGAAAAGCTCCCTGCCATTAGGCGGCGCTGCTTTTTCCAGACCTCTCCCTCACTAACCAGAAGTCCATTGCCAAAGATTACCCGGAAGCGGTCATAGGAGGTGGACTTGCTATAGTTTTGAGAATCGGTTTGAAGAACTTGCTCTATTGCTTTGGCATCATTCAGCATGACGAAACGAAAACTTCCCAATTTAAAAAAAACGATGTCACCGTATTTAGAAAAAATACTTTCATACAGTTTAATGGGGTTCTTTTGGCGTTGAATAATCATGCCAATCATTTCCCAGAATGATCTTGGTCCTGGCGGTAAATTATTTTCGCTCACTTTCTGCCCTTTTCCATTGCAAGAGCTTTTTTATAAAGTCCTTGGTCATGGGAAGAAAGAATGACGAGTTGTGGATCTTGCTGATGAATGGTTCTGATTTTTTTTAGTGTTTCCTCGGCCTCCACCGGATTGACGTGGCCTAGTTGATTATAGATTTCAACGGGTTTTGCATAAGACTTCTCTAACAATTGCGCTTCCAGAAGAAAGGCATCTCCAGTAAAAAAGATGTTTGATTCATCTTCAATCACAACTCCCGAATGCCCTCGGGTGTGTCCAGGTAGTGAGACCATATAAATGGGGTCTGTGATTCCTTTGAGGCCCTGCGCTTTTCCAAGTCCTTTCCAGCTATCTCCTTGAGTCGTATACGTCTCAAAGAAAGGATTTGCTTCCCAGCGGATGGGTGAGTAGCGAAATTTTTCTTTTGGGTTGTGTGGATTGTGGGCCGCATCCCATTCATCTTTCAGAACATGCACTACTGCATCGGGAAAATCAGCGATGCCACCAATGTGGTCTGAATCAAAGTGTGTCGCAATAATATGTTTGACGTCTTTGGGGTTAAAGCCTTTTTTGATTATTTGCATAAAGGCAGTTTCTTCAACATCAAGCTTGGGTCTCGCAAGATGATTAAATACAAAATTGGATTTAAATCTTTCTTGGTTTCGAATGTCTTTGAGACCAAGACCAGTGTCTACAAGGATGAGACCACTATTGGATTCAATTAGGAGGCAGTGACAAACGAGATTGAACTGATCCAATTTGGGAAGCAGCCTATTTAATACGGGATGCCCCAGCGCACAGAATGAGCCACAGTTAAGGTGATGAATTTTCATGCATTCTTTTCGGATAGATTACGAAATTTAGTAGAAGAATAATATCAGAGAAGGGAAGTCTGGATTGCTCTAGTTGGTTCTCTTTTTTAAATTTTCCAGGGCGTATTGACGGCACAGGTCGATTTCAATTTCCTTAATTTCCCCAGTGTGGCCCATGATGCTGGAGAGGCGAATACCATGTTTTCGAGATAGCCGATCAATTTGGATGATTTTCTCATATGAGAGCTCTCGAGACAGAGAAAAACTTTCCAAGAGTCCTTCCATGGTGAGAAGGGCCGTCTCGGCCAGGCAGGCATAAACGGTTTCTCCTTCCAGACCGATGGTTTTATCGATTTTCACATTTCCCGGCAGCTCAACCTCACCGCTGGCGATAATCAGGATGTCAGGTCGTTTAGCGGCGTCCTCAAGCGAGATATCAAATGGACGGCTCACATCACACACCACACACCCTGGCTTAATGAGTTCTATATCAATGACTTTCTCTCCTTGGGCAGAAGTTGAAGTTACGATTAAATCACTCTCACCTGAATACTTATTGGGGTTGGTGGTACCAATGATTTCTGCTTCAGGAGCAAAGGCTTTAAGCAGAGAGACAAGTTCTAAAACTTTATAAGGGCGGGGAGCTACAACAACAATTTTTTTCCACTGATTTGCGAGGACCTTGGCGCATATTTTACCAATACTTCCAGTTGCTCCGATAATCATACAGGTTCCATCAAAGCGTCCGTCAACTTTATGAACCAGTCCCATTTTCTCGATTCCAAAACTTGCTGCCCATAAAGTGGCAGCAGCGGAAAGCGTATTTCCCGTCGTCACCGGTATCGGCGAGCGCTGATTTACCGTGACCCCGGCATCCCCCACGATCTTGGTGTAGGCGCCTAAACCAATGAGCATGGCACCTCTTTTATGGGCCAGAGAGCATATGTTAGAGAGCGAGTCGTAAACTTTTTCTACTGGGGTCGTGAGGAGCATTTTAGGAGTTGCCGGAATCATATAGAGGTGACCCTCGACTTCTTTTCCGTCAAACTCTGATTTTATTCCCGAAATGGTGCAGTAGTGGTGACCCGGAACTTTGGCCGCAAGATTTTCCGCTAAATCAAGCAGTGGTGATTTATTCAGGAAACTGAGTCCTGGAATTTGCGCAATTTGATTTTTTGAAAGTGGATGGATGATAAAAGCAAAATGATCTATTTTGGATTTTGCCAGGTCATTTGTTTGGATACGTGGCTGAATCTCAAAGGTTTGCAAGTAATCCAGGATGTCCTCTTCAGTCAGAATTCCCCTTGGATGGGTGATATGGAGAATGGCCTCGATAACTGAAGTACTGAGGTGAGGCAAATTGGCATAGGAAGGGAACAAAATTAAAATACGCTGGGCTTTTGCCTTGATGAGTTTTTCTTCGCTTTCCTGGGAGAGGCGGTCAATGATGACAGTCTTTCCTTCAAGGTTATTGAGTTCGGTGAATTTGAGTTGAGATTCTGTAATAAAAAAAATATCAGCATCAAAAAAACTCTTCATGGCAATGGACTTTGTTTCCACTGCACTGAAGTCTCTTTTGATTTTCTTTTTAAGTCTCATTCGTGACAAAATCGGAGCGTTAATTTTTAAAAAGGTATCTAGCCCTTTCAGCCCATTTATACTGACGGGAACTCCCATGGAAAAGAACAGATCACCGAAAACTAATTTACAATCATGTTCTTGAAAGAAAGGGAGAATATTCCATTGCACCAGACCGGTGAAAAAAGCGATGGTTTTGTTGGATAGAAAATGTTTTTCCTGATCAATAAATTTTTTAAGCGCCCAGGGAAAAGCTGCTTTTCTAAGCATATTCCCATCCAGTACTGGGGTATCCCCGGCAGCTTCCCGTATCGCCTTAACCATTGTATGGACATGAGTCTTATTTTGCTGCTTGATATCCAGAATAAAGCCGGAAAGAGCGAAGGCATCACATTCAGAAGCATATTTTTTCACGATGAGTAGAGCAAGATCAAAATCATAATCCACCCCGATGCCTCGGATATGGATCTTATGGCCATTCATTTCGATTTCTTCATCAAAGTTATCGCTGGAACTACCAAAACTTAATTTGATAATTTCTTTCATGTCTTTGTTCGAAGATATTCTTTTATAAGAATAGGCAAATAGGTTTTAAAGTCCGGCTCAATGAGTTGGGGATAATCGGTGTTGAGATTTGTTCGGTCCAGGTGAGCTGCTTGTTCCATATAAAAAACCAATTCTTTGGGTATTCTTAGTAATCGGAAGACTGGGGAAAAGAACTTAGTTTTTGGGATACAAATTATTTCAAGTGGAAGACCTAAACACTTCATTGATTGCTCCAAAAAGTCTTTAGTCGAGATTGGCTGCTTGGGAATCAGGTGGTAAGTGCTTAGCTCTCGCTGTTTGGGATTGAGAATTATGTGAGTGCACCAGTCAACTAAGGTGTCGACCGGCACAACTGGCATCATGGAAGCCTTTTGTACGGGAAGAGGAAGATGTTTTAATTTATCCCGCACAATGGGAAGCTTTTTGATGTTTTGAATAAAATCAAAAAAGTAGTAAGGCCCATTATCATTATCTCTCTCTCCCGTTTGGCTATTGCCAACGATAATTCCGGGACGATGAATAATGGTTTGATATTTTTTTGATACATTCTTTCGGACCAAGTTTTCAGCTAAATTTTTACTCTTTGCATAGTTGTCAAAGAAATTTGATTTTTCCTTAATGAGATCATTTTCTAAAATATTTCCCTTGAGGACTTGATTGGCGGCATAGGTGCTAAAAAAATGAAAATATTTTAAATTAGGCAGTCTTCCCAGAAATTTAAGCACATTCTGAGTGCCTATGACGTTCTTGAGGTACGCTTCTTGAAAGGAAACATCCAATTGATAAACAGCAGCGAGATGGATCACACAATCAATCTCATTCAGTACTTCTCCCGCTGAGAATAAGTTTGTGAGTAAATCTGTCTTTTCGATATCTCCACCAAGAAAAGTGATGGAGTCAAGATCGTGAAACGTTTTTTTTGCCTTCTCCAGGCTCCCTTCTCTGACCAAAAGGAATAATTTCTCGCCTCTATCACTAAGGGATCTCACCAATCTTTGCCCGATAAACCCGGTACCGCCAATAACCAGTATATTCATTGGATCATATCAATTTTATCTAAAGAGTGACTTGAACATAAAAGGGATTCTCCTTTATAAGTAAACACATCCAGGGCATTTGGGACAATAGATAAATCAATCATACTTGATTCTTGGAAAATCTCGCCGTCTCCAAAAAAACGCAAAGGTTTTCCATCTGCACTGTTCATCGTTAATGCATCTGTTTCAAAAGAAATAAGGTTCTTATCATCAGTCGGATAACGTCCACTCATCATTTGAAGAGTGCACTTTAAAAAATCAAATCTGTTTTGGTGAAGAAAGATGGTCACATTAAATTTTCCATCATTGTTTTTAGTCTTAGGCGCTACTTGAAACTTCCCACCGATGTACTCCTGATTATTAACCAAAATCATGGGAGAAGAGACCAGGTTATTGAGAAGAGGAGAGTCCTTTGACTCAATAAATACTTTTCTTGATTCATACGGGCTTGTCAGCATCTTTTGAGCATAAACAACGGAGTATGTTTCTTTGCCTATGGTCTTCATCATCTTTTTAAACAAAACGCTGCTTTTTCTCAAATGATCCACGGTACTGGCAACTTCGCACGCCATTCCAATTCCACCGTTGGTCATCATGTACTTTCCATTCACTTTAATGGCGTCGATTTGTTTGGTGGTTTGGGCATTAAATATTTTCGATATTTTTTTCAGGCTATTGCTCATTCCTAACTCTTGAGCAAAGTCATTCGCTGTACCTGTTGGAAGTACCATCAGTTTAGTTTTCTTACCAACCAGATTCTGAGAAATTGTATTCATCGTTCCGTCACCGCCCACGGCAAAGATATACTCTGTCCCATTTGCTACATCTGACAAAACTTTTTCATTCAGCTCGTCCAGGTTGCTCGGATTATGAATCACCATTTCATGGCGGAAAAAGAATTTTTTTAGCTCCTCTTCTGAAAAAGCAGAATGACTTTTTGAAGAGCGTGAATTTAAATAAACTGAAATCTGGGCCATGAAAGATCCTTATTAGTTTTTTAAAACATCAAGTTTTTTATTGTGAATATCTGACAACAGGTTTGGCATTTCCGCACAAATCATAGGGATTCCAGATTCCTGTATCGGCTGACTTTTGAGATCTAAACCGACGCTTCCAACGAAGCCCAAAGCCTGAATTTTCATCATGCTAAACATCAGCTTCGTGGGGTCTTTAAGACCTCTCACCGCTGCTTGGCTTTTACGTAAAGGGACAAAATGCGCAAATCGATAGATTGATTCAATAAAGTGTCTGGTTAAACAGTAGTAGTGAGGTTGTGATTTCAATTCTACAAGGGCCTCAAGAGAAACTTTTTTTACTTCCTCCGCATCTTGCGTATTAATAGCTTGGAGGATTTTCTTTTTATGGCTTTTCCAATCAAAAAACGAAAAGGTTTCTTGTGGGATCTTTAGCTCTGGAACTGGAGTCTGGACAAGTGGAAGAAATTCTTTGCAAAATAAATCCATGCCTTTTTTCTGATATTTCACAGCTTTTAAATCATAAAAGGCCGCAGGAAGAAGAGTTAGTCGTTCATAAGTGATGAGTTCATTAAAGATGCGATTAGATTTTCCTTGAGTCAGTTTTGAATAGATTTTCTTGCGGTCTTTGTTAATGGTAATTGATTCTTTGATGTGGCCCTGAAAACAGAAGCTGGCGTGTGATTTTGCATAACCATCAGAGGAGATGGTTACGAGTAGCCCTAAACTTAATGAGATTACGTTGAATTTCGACATTCCCCATTTTAGGCCCTAAAGGCTGCTTAGGGGGTAGCGAGGGTGAATTCTTCAGGGTCCTGTCCATAAGTTAGTCACTTATTAGTGAGCTAACTGGCGGAAAAACGAAGAAAAACCATTAACGTATAGGGTTTCTCATGTTAATTTGCGCCCATGTCTTTTTTCCAACTAGAAGCCCAGTCTGGCGAGGCCCGTGCCGGCCGTATTTATACCGATCACGGCGTGATTGAAACGCCGATTTTTATGCCGGTGGGAACTCGCGCCTCGGTGAAGACTTTGTGGCAAGAGGACCTGGAAAAACTTAATGCTCAGATCATTTTGGGCAACACTTATCACCTTTATTTGAAGCCCGGACATGAATTGATTGAAAGAATGGGGGGGCTCCACAAGTTTATGAGCTGGCCTCGTCCGATCCTTACGGATTCCGGTGGCTACCAGGTTTTCTCGCTTTCAGATATTAATAAACTGACGGAAGAAGGGGTCACTTTTCAGTCCCACATCGATGGATCCCGCCACTTGATTACTCCTGAGAAATCCATGGAAATTCAAAGGGCCCTGGGTTCCGATATTGTGATGGCCTTTGATGAATGCCCGAAACTTCCTGCGACCAAAGAAGCACTTCGCACCAGCATGGAGCTCACTCACCGATGGGCCGGCCGCTGTAAAACAGTTAAGCTTCAAGATCACCAGCACTTGTTTGGAATTATCCAGGGTGGACTTCACTATGACTTGCGTATGGAAAGTATGCAGGGATTAATTGAGCTTGGTTTTGATGGCTACGCTCTAGGTGGTCTTTCGGTTGGTGAAAAAAATGAAGAGATGGTTGAGTTCTGTAGAAAGTTTGTTCCGGCGATGCCAAAAGATAAACCCCGCTACTTAATGGGAGTGGGCAAACCCTTGGATGTTTTGAATGGCATTAAGTCTGGTTTAGATATGTTTGACTGTGTGCTTCCAACTCGTAACGCGCGTAATGGTCAATTTCTTACGACTCACGGACCGCTCAATATCAAAAAGGCCCGATTCACTGAAGACCAATTACCGCCTGATCCAGAGTGTTCATGCCAGGTTTGTGGCCGATATTCACGATCCTATATACGACATTTATTTAATGTCGGGGAATATCTCGCTGGGCAGCTGATTACTTACCACAATATCCATTTTTATTTGGAAATGGTGAAAGAGGCGAGGAAGGCAATTTTTAGCGCTTCATTTGACGAATATTACCTAAAATTTTATAACAACTACTCTTCTAATCGATGGGAATAAACACAAAGGAAATTAATATGTTCGATTTCATCATTTCATCTGCTCATGCACAAACTGCAGCAGCTCCTGCTCAGTCTCCATTTCTCCAATTCATCCCTTTCGTTCTTATTTTTGTTGTTATGTATTTTCTTATGATCCGTCCTCAGAAAAAACGTATGCAAGAAGAACAAACATTTTTGAACAAACTCTCTCACGGTGACGAAGTTTACACTAAGTCTGGAATCCTTGGAAAAGTCACAGCTATTGCTGACAAAGCAGTAACTATCGAAATCGAAAATGGCGCCAAGATGAAAATTCTTAAGTCTTACATCGGTGGATCGGCCGCTTCTATTTTTAATGCAGACGCAAAGAAGTAATCTATGTTTGGACTTGGTTTTGGCGAACTCATTCTAATTTTTCTTATTGCCTTGATTTTCATCGGGCCCAAAAAACTTCCTGAATTGGCCAAGGGCCTGGGGAAGGGGATCCGAGATTTTCAAAATGCAGCGAAAGGTTTTTCTGACCACATGCAAGATACAAGTGAAACTCCAAAATCTGAGACTCCAGTAGTACCTCAGATCGTTGACTCGGCTCAGCAGATCGAGTCAAAGCCCGCCGAAGTCAGCTCTCCTAAGACTGAAGATCATCATTCATAAAAGAAAGGGGCGAAAGCCCCTTTCTTAGCATTCTTCTCATTGCTCAAACCCCTTAAATTGTTTACCATTTTCCGAATAAGATATTCTCATAAGAACCCTTTAAAGATACGGAGATCACAATGGCCAGGGGATGGTGGATTCGATTTAGTTTATTGGCAGCACTCACAGTAGTGGCCTTAATGTCGGTGACCCCGACTTTCTTGAACCTCAATGAAAAGAGCTCCTTTCCGATGAAGAGTAAGATCAACCTGGGACTAGATCTCCAGGGTGGTCTCTACATGGTTCTCGGGATCGACTTCAATAAAGTTTATCGTGACGAAGTCATTGGTAACGGGAGAAAAATGGTTAATCTTCTTAAGGAAGAAACCGTTGAAGCTCAGATTGGTGAGCTGATCACTACTGATTCTCAAGATCCTAAGCAATCTGTTGTTCTGGCGAAGGCTACGGACGCTGACCGCGCGAAAGAAATTCTTTCCAAGTATTTTGGAAATACAATCCGCTTAACTGCGGAAAATAACGGAACGCTGACTTACGGCCTTTCTCGTGACTTCATTAAGGAAGTCGAAGATACAGCGCTTTCAAAATCAATTGAAGTTATTCGTAACCGTATTGATGAATTCGGTGTGACCGAGCCAGAGATCGTTTCTCAGGGAACTGAGCGCATCGTGGTTCAACTTCCGGGTGTTAAAGATATCGATCGCGCTAAAGACCTCATTGGTAAAACAGCTAAGCTTGAATTCAAATTTGTAAATGATGAGCTTGCCGCTTCAATGCCAGAGTGGATGGATAAAGTTAAGAAGGCGGGAGTGGTCTTTAATAAGGGTGAGCGTTTCTCTGATTATGTGAGAAAAGTGAATGAAACTCTTGCCGCTGATCTTCCTAAAGGTTTTGAGATCGCGTTCTCAAAAGAATCCAATAAGAACACAAATGAAATTACGACGATGGATCCGTACTTGGTTGATAGCGCTACCTCTCTGACTGGTGAAGAACTTCAGGAAGCCTTCGTTCGTATGGATCAAGAGCAAAACCGTCCGTATGTAGCTTTAGAATTCAAGGCCAATGGGGCGAAGATTTTTGAAGAGATTACAGGGGCGAACATTGGAAAACGCCTTGCAATTGTTCTTGATGGAAACGTTTATTCGGCTCCAATGGTTCAAGGGCGCATTGCCGGTGGTTCTGCCCAGATTACTTTGGGTACTGGTGACTATAATACTGTTATGAGCGAGGCACGCGACCTTGCCCTTGTTCTTCGTGCTGGTGCTTTACCGGTTGAACTCGTTTTTGAAGAGCAACGTGTGGTTGGACCTTCTCTCGGTGCTGATGCCATTGATAAAGCTCAATACGCAAGTATCGTGGGAGCTTTCCTGGTTCTGGCCTTCATGTGTTTTTATTACAAGTTCTCTGGCGTCATTGCGACTATCACAATTGTACTTAACGTCTTGTTCACACTTTCGTGCCTGATTGCTCTGGGTGCTACTCTTTCCCTTCCTGGTATCGCAGGTATCGCTCTTACAGTTGGTATGGCAGTAGATGGAAATATTTTGATCTATGAGCGTATCCGGGAAGAATTGAGACTAGGAGTTTCTCCGGTTGAAGCTGTTAAAGTTGGTTTTGAAAAAGCCTTCTGGGCAATTGCCGATGCGAACATTACAACGGCATTGGCCGGTATCTGTCTCCTTAACTTTGGAACAGGTCCAGTACGTGGATTTGCTGTGACACTCTTAATTGGTATTTCAACTACTGTGTATACTTCTTACTTCGTCAGCAAAATCCTCTTTGAGTTGTATGTTGGTAAAGGTGCTAAGAAGAGCTTAAGTATTTAATCGAAGGAATGATGAGTATGAAAAAGATAGATTACGTTGGTAAATTTAAAGTCGCTAGTATCCTCTCCTTGGCCCTGATTATTGGGACCATCGTGTTGTATTTCACGAGAGGCCTTAACTATGGAGTTGATTTCCGTGGGGGAGTTGAAGTTCAGGTTAAGTTTAAAAATTCAGTATCTCTTGGTGATTTACGGACGGCTTTAACTGAGAAACAAGTTGCGATGTCTCAGCTACAAAGTATGGGGGATGAGTCTCAGAACGAATTCTTGCTCAAGCTTGAAACTGACAAGGGTGACCTTAACGCCATCTCAACTCAAGTGAGTTCAGTTCTGACTGAAAAGTTTGGTGTTGGAAGTTTTGAAATTCTTAAGAACGATATCGTAGGGCCTAAGGCAGGTGCTCAGCTTCGTACCTCAGCATTCAAAGCTCTGGCATGGGCGATTCTTGCGATTATGGTCTACCTTGCCCTTCGTTTTGATTACAAATTTGCTCCAGGTGCTATTGCGGCACTCCTGCATGATGTGGTGATCATTATGGGTGCGTTCATTTTGACTCAGAAAGAATTCTCTCTTCAAATTGTAGCCGCCCTTCTTGCGATCATTGGATACTCAGTCAACGATACGGTTGTTATTTATGACCGTGTAAGAGAGATTGAGCAGGCCAATCCAGGCATGGGAAGTTTTGAAATCATGAACCGTGCCCTGAATGAAACCATGTCACGTACCATCATTACTTCTTTAACAGTATTGGGTGTTTCACTTGTGATGCTTTTTATGGGCGGATCAGTTATTCACGACTTCTTCTTTGCCATGACCATCGGTGTGATTTTAGGTGTGTACTCAACTATCTTTATCGCAGTTCCGATGACTGTTTTTACTGAGAAATATTTCAAAAAGAATGCCTAAGTTTTTCTTTTTTATCATTTTAATCTTACTTTCTCTTCCTGGGTTCTCCCAGGAAGAGAATGTTAATCCCTCCTCTGGTGGGGGACGTGTTATCATCGAAGAGCGCCCGGTTCTTCCTGAAACCGAAGCCTCTCCTCAAGATAATGCTCCCAATGAAGATCAAGACATTCGTGATATTGAAGAGGCCCGTAAAAAGCATCTTGAAAAGATGCAAACCGTTGAAGCTGTAACGAAACCTCTGGCCGAACCGGTCCTTAATCCACTGGAAGAAATAAAGAGACTGGGCTACGAGCAGATAGGTGCAGCAGCCTTGTTAGATCAGAAAGTTTTGGCAATCATTCAAAAAACGCTCAAGCTTGGTGTGCTGGAGAAAGTTCCGCCTGCAGCTGTTAGAGTGATGATACAGGAGAAGGTGAAGGGTTCAATACTTGAAACCCTTTTTACAAAGTTTCCCAAGCTCTTAGATATTGCTGTCGATATGATGAGGAGTAAGGAAGCACTTTCGGGACTTCTTGGCATTTTAGTTCGCAAGGACGATCTCAAGACCTATGGCTACATCTGGCTTGCTGTTTTCCTTTTTGGAATATTTCTAAAAAACAGGGTCATTAAGCCCAAGTGGCCTTTCTTTAAAAGATTTCGCTATAGTGCGACTATAAGTTTGGTATTGAATTCGATTACGATTTATCTGTTTTACAGCATGTTCTCACAAGAGCTCGCGCCGACACTTGCAATTATTTCAAAACATTTTTAGCTTATTAGAATTTAGGGATACAGCCGATTTTTCTATCATGGGGAGGATAGTTGGTTGAAATTCCGGTAGAGTTATTACCGCCCTGATCTACAGTTTCGTTGTTGAGTTCAGCAGCACCTTTGACTTGGTAAATTTTCTGAGTCGAAGCTTTCACGTAGGGTGAGAGTTTGTTCAAAGGGTAATAGAAGAACACTGGCACGGTAGAAACGATGGCGTCAGTTGGAACAGTAGGGACACCATTTTTCAAATAAAACCAGACTTGTTTTAAATCAGTCTCACGAATCATCAGGAAGTCATCTGGAGCTGGAAGTGGATTCCCATCTCTGTCGAAGACAGTCTCAGGCGCTTTTACACCCACATAAATGCCTTCCATATCTACGCCAATGACGTCTCTCATCGCCTTAAAGAGCGGGTTCGAGCTGTTATAGTGGGTCGAGTTGAGGCAATAAGAGCGGAAAGTTGTTTGGTCAATCCATGGGGACATGTAGTATCCCATCGACTGGGCCACGGATGGATTCCCTCCAGCTTCTTCCGTCTCTTCCGTCGTGCTCATGACTGGGAATTTCTCAAAAAAGCGTGTTGAAGCTGCAATATTACCAGCACCAAAGTTTTTGGCCTTCTGGATAATGATGTCATTTACGTCATCATTTTGGTTCCCGTTATTGTCGTAAAATCTCGGATCGGTGTTGTCCCATAGATTGAATATCCCTGGTAGCTGCTCAAGTCTTGGGAAAAGAATATCGTCAATCATTC